>SXGT01633162.1_pt1 | contig 57807 bp, 48 predicted proteins | sample 3176221 | NCBI WGS metagenome assembly SXGT01 (sample SAMN11356862, study PRJNA531348) | freshwater metagenome | isolation source: freshwater sample F1-120 | place: China: Fuxian Lake, Yuxi | collected 2017-12-25 | reverse complement strand
GCTCATCAAGGAACAACACGTGAACGGCTGGGACGACCCGCGCAGGCCGACGCTCTCCGGCCTGCGCCGACGTGGCTACACACCGGAGGCGATCCGCGCTTTCTGCGAGCGCATCGGCGTGTCCAAATACGAAGGCACCATCGAGATGGCCTGGCTCGAAGACGCCCTCCGCGACGATCTCAACAAGAAATCCCAACGCCGCATGGCCGTCTTGCGCCCGATCAAGGTCGTGATCGACAACTACCCCGACGGCCAAACCGAGGAGCTCGACGCCGTCAACAATCCCGAGGACCCCGTCGCCGGCACGCGCAAGGTCCCGTTCGGCAAAGAGCTGTACATCGAGCGTGCCGACTTCCACGAGGACCCACCCAAGGGCTATTTCCGCCTCGCCCCCGGCAAAGAAGTCCGCCTGCGCTGGGCCTACTTCCTCAAGTGCAACAGCGTCGTCAAGGATGTGTCGGGCAACATCACCGAACTGCACTGCACCTACGACCCGACGACCAAAGGTGGCAACGCCCCGGATGGCCGCAAGGTCAAGGGGACCATCCACTGGGTGAGCGCAGCCCACGCAATCCCCGCCGAGGTACGATTGTACGATCATCTGTGCAAGGTCCCGCGTCCGGAAGAAGTGCCGGAAGGCCAGGACTTCACCGTGAATTTGAATCCGACTTCACTGGAGGTACTGACAGCAATGGTGGAGCCGAGCGTTGGATTGGACCTGACACTGGCCGCCATTGGAAGTTTGGGTGAGGCCAGTGCTTGCGAGAGGATGACGTATCAGTTCGAGCGTCTCGGCTACTTTACCATTGACAAGGATTCCGCCACGGGCAAGTTGGTGTTCAACCGGGCGGTGACGCTTGCGGATACGTGGGCGAAGCTTGAGAAGAAGGGAAAGTGACAAACCATCAAGTACAAATAGGGAGGACAAGACCCATGAGTTACTCTCAACGATTGGTCGCACTCCTCGTGCTGACTGGCGCCGCAGGGATCATTCAACGCGACGCAGGTCAGGCCCGGGCACAAGAAAAGTCCTGGGTCGGTGAAATGGTCTTGCACACCAAGCCGGCCAAAGACATCAAGTTTGGTGACCGGGTGAATGATCAGGAGGTCGTTTTCACCTTTTCGGGCATTTGGCCTTTCCAGGTTCGCGACGAAAAGGACGGCTGGCTTCGCCTCCATGATCGCCGCAATGAGGGCTGGGTCGACAAAGCCGACTTCGTGCTGGCGCGCGAGGCTGTGCCGTACTTCAGTCGCCGCATCGATGCCAATCCCAAGGATACCTTCGCGCTATCGATGCGCGGAGGAGCCTGGCTGCAGCGCAAGGAAACGGACAAGGCCATCAGCGATTTTGACGCGTGCATTCGGCTGAATCCGAAGGATTCGACCTCCTTCAATAACCGGGGTGTCGCCTGGCGCGACAAGAAAGACTACGACAAGGCAATCGCCGACTATGCCGAGGCCATCCGTCTCAATCCCAAAAACGTCGTCGCCTATTTCAATCGCGGCGGATCCTGGCGCCTCAAAAACGAATACGACAAGGCCATCGCGGATTACGATGAAACGATCCGTCTCGATCCGCGCTACGCGCCCGCGTTTCATAGCCGCGGCATTGCCTGGGCACTCAAGAAAGATCACGACAAGGCGATCAAGGATTACAGCGAGGCCATCCGCCTGGACCCCAAGAATGCGCAAACGTTCTATGAGCGGGGCCTGGCCTGGCGAAACAAGAAAGACTACGACAAGGCGATCAAGGATTACGATGACGCCATCCGCCTCGACCCCAAGTACGCCACGGCCTACTATGGCCGGGGCATCGCGCGCGTTCTCAAGAAGGAATACGCCAAGGCGATCCCGGATTACGACGAGGCCCTCCGTTTGAATCCCAAGTACGCCTTTGCATTTCGCGAGCGTGGTGTGGCGCATGCCAACCTGAAAGAGTATGCCAAGGCCCTTGCCGACTATGATGCAGCCATTCGCGTCGATCCCAAGTATGCGGCTGTTCTGGCCGACCAGGCCTGGCTGCAGGCAACCTGTGCCGACGCCGATTTTCGCGACGGCAAGAAAGCGGTGGCGTCGGCCCGAAAGGCTTGCGAGTTGAGTAACTACAAAACCCCCTCATACCTCGCTACCCTTGCCGCCGCGTACGCCGAGAGTGGCGATTTCAAGGAAGCCATCAACTGGCAGACAAAGGCTCTGGAGTTTCCCGACTATGCCAAAGTGAATGGCAAGGCGGCCCGGCAGCGACTCAAGCTGTACGAAGCTGGAATGCCCTATAGGGTGCAGTGACGACTTCTCCCCGATGCTTACGCGGGAGGCTCGCTTAACTGAAATTCATCCGGTTGCTCCCATGGGCCGCGACGCTGGCGGATGCGTCGGCGAACCTCTTTGCTTTTACGCCGACTTGCGGATAGGATGCCCAAGCAAGGGCGCTCCGGTTGTGTCCGCCCGCTCTTTGCGGTTCTTCGGGCAGCAGCCGATCTGGTCCCGGGAGGCGTCTCATGCGAATTCCCGTCATGCGCGGCATTATCGATCGCCGCATTCTGGTCAACTATCACGTAGACCCAAGCGTTCTCGCAACGCTTCTGCCTGCGCCATTTCGGCCCAAGCTGGTTGGCGGCGTCGGCATGGTTGGGATTTGCCTGATTCGGCTCAAAGGAGTGCGGCCACGCTTCGTGCCAGGGTTCCTGGGCATCTCGTCGGAGAATGCGGCCCATCGCACTGCGGTTGAATGGGACGAACAGGGGGATCCGAGCGGCGTCATCGGCCGGGTGCGCGAAGGGGTCTACATCCGACGGCGCGACACCAACTCAAGGCTCAACGCCTGGGCGGGGGGTCGGCTGTTTCCGGGGGTCCACCATCACGCTGAGTTCACGGTGAAGGAGACGCCGGAGCAGTTCGAAGTCGCATTAAAAAGCGATGACGGCGTCACGAGCATGGCAGTCCGCGCCCGCTTGACCGGGCAACTGCCGACGACGTCCGTCTTTCGCACGCTCGACGCCGCCTCGGCATTCTTCCAGGCGGGATCGCTCGGTTACTCGGCAACGTCCGATCCGGCTCGCTTCCACGGGCTGGAATTGCATTGTCCCACCTGGCATGTTGAGCCGTTAGCGGTCGAGGAGGTGCGGTCCAGTTTTTTCGACGACGAATCACTTTTTCCCAGGGGCTCGATCGCGTTCGATTGTGCCCTGTTGATGCGCGGCCTCCAGCACGAATGGCACGGCCAAGAGGACCTTTGCTGCCAGCAATCCGCAGTGCCGGCGCTCGCGCACCTGGCATGAATTGAGCGGACCAGACATGGTCCTTTGCTCCGCGGCGGCGGCTTGATATCGAGTTTGCGTATCCGCAAGAGTCCGCACTTGGCACCCTGGACCAGGGCAATCGAGCCGCGTTCTTCGACCCATCTGTCGTCAGTCCAGTCGAGGGCGACCTTGTCGTTGTGCTCGACGATGAATCGATTGCCCTGGCTGATCACATTCAGCGTGAACCATTCGTTCGGCTCCACCAGACCGTCGGCAGCGCTTTGGCCTCGCGGGACGGGAAGGTCGCGCTGGATACTGCCAGGAGTGCGCTGGGTGCGAGCCATGCCCAAACCCATCTGGTAGCCGTTGATCCCCGGCACATCGGAACGAAGCACCAGTCTCGCCTTGGTGTCGGCGTCGGTCGTCATCTCCATGCGCAGATGAAAGTCCCAAAAATTGCCCTTGCTTACGAGATTGGAGAGCCTGCTGGTGGCTTCCAGAATGCCGCCATCGACTTTCCAGGCCTTGCCGTTGAAGAGTGGGAACAAGCGCGGCTCGATCACGCCGTCGTTCCATTCGATCCTGCATCTGGGCAGATGCCTACTTGAAGTTTTCCATCCCCGCGACAGTGATCTAGGTTTTGCGCTGGAAGATCTCCGTCAGGTTGCCACACTGCTTGAGATGGGCCGGTCCGACGTCAGTCAGGTTGGTGCCCCAGAGGTTGAGAAGCTTCAACTGTCGGCGGCAGCCTGCAGCCCGCGCTGGCGCGCGAAGCGGTACACGACCGGGGCATAGAGGTGAACAAACTCGCGCCATGCCTCCTGATCGAGCCGATCACGCCATCGCATGAGCAGGCTCGCGCGGGGTCAAGGGTAGGTCCGCCATCCCTGCTCCATGAATATACTTCTGACCTGTCGTGAACAATCTGTCGCGGAACGAGTTTGATTTTTAGACAATTTCGTGCCAATTGCTGCGAGTTCGCTGACGTCACCGAATTGCAGGGCAAAACTTGGATTTCCGGCCACGGAGCCATTACAATTGCAAGGTAGTTTCGGCCGCCTCTCACAAAACGGGAAGAAGCATGAGACAACTCCCTGCAGGTAGTCTAGTGGCGCTAGCCGGGCTTTGCTTTTGGTCGATCGGGGCCGTAGGCGCCGGCGACAAGAAGCCGGTCTCGAAGGGTGTGGACATGCGCGTTCCGTTCACGCCGCTCTGGCCGGGCGATGCTCCGGGCGCCAAGGGAAAGGAGCCGACCGACATCCCAGGCGTATGGATCTATCAGGCCAAGCAGCCCAATGGCGCGGCCGTCGTCATCTGCCCAGGGGGCGGCTATGGAGCCCTTGCCCTCAATCACGAGGGAGTCCAGATTGCCGATTGGCTTAACGCGAATGGCATCACCGCCGTCGTCCTCAAGTATCGTCTCGGCCCCAAATACAACCACCCAATTCCCCTCGGCGACGCCCAGCACGCTCTTCGCTATGTACGTGCCAACCAGGACAAACTGAAGGTCGATCCGAAGCGCGTGGGTATTCTGGGCTTCTCCGCGGGAGGACACCTCGCTTCGACCGCGGCAACGCACTTTGACCTCGGTGACCTGCAAAATGAACGGAAGCCGCCCCTTGATACCTACAGCAGCCGGCCTGATTTTGCCGTGCTGCTCTATCCCGTGATCACCCTCGACGGCCCCTTCGCCCACGTTGGCTCGCGCAACAATCTGCTGGGCAAGAACCCCGACGCCAAACTCGTGGAATCGCTGTGCAATGACAAACAAGTGACCAAAGACACCCCGCCGACCTTCCTGGTGCATACCAGCGCGGACTCCGGCGTGCGCCCCGAGAATAGCGTTCTGTTCTACCTTGCCCTCAAGAAGCACGGGGTTCCCGCGGAGCTGCACATCTACGAGAAAGGCCGGCATGGCCTGGGCCTTGGCGACAAGGGAACCCCCTTCGCCACCTGGCCTGACCGATGCGTCGCCTGGATGAAAGGGCGAGGCCTCCTTAACGAATCCAAATGAACCCCAGGTTTTGCCGAGAATTGCACTACCGCGCGGGTCTGCGACCCGCGGCTATACGACGGAATGGAATTGATGGAAGGTTTTCCGCTCAAAGAATTGCTGGAGCAGTATCCCAAGACGATCGCGGCCATCGTCGGCTCGATTGTGCTGGTGTTCCTGCTCCTCCTGCTTTCCGTCTGGCTGGCCTGGGGCCGCGGGCCGCGCCGCCGGCGCGCAATGCGCGCCGCGCGCAAGCTGCTCGACACCGGGAACTGGAAGGGGGCGCTGGACCAGCTCAAAGCAGTTCGCGCCATCGGTTCCCCGTCGGCTTCGTGGTGCAATACCTTTGATTTGTTCGAGGTTGAGTGTTTACAAGCTGCCTCGGTGGCTGCGCTCAAGGATAAGAAATTCGAGGACGCGCTCACGTTCGGCCTGCAAGCCGCCCGGCTTCGCGATGAACCAGAGCAACCGGTACGCACCAAGGTGCAGTCGGCGATGGTGCAGGAAATCCGCCGGCTGTTTGCGAAGACCGGCGAAACCGAAGCAACGATCAACATGGTCGTGCGTACGCTTCAAGTTCAAGCTCCCTGTCGCGAGGCGACGTTCTGGCAGGCGATGTGCGAAGTCCGCCTGGGCGCCCTGGAGCCGGCGCTCAAGCACCTGCAAGTGGCGCGACTCGGTATTGCGAATGCGTTCAGTCTGGACGAGGGGAGTACCGATTCCGGATCTACTCCGACTTCGGCAAACGGTGAGGCCGCTGAAACGGCTGTATCCCCTTTCCTTGATCCGCCGCTCTACCTGGGAGCGCTCTTGTTACGCATGGGGCGTGCGAAGGATGCACTGCGCTATCTGACCGAAGCCAATCGTATGGACGCGAACTGCCCGTTCATTCGCTTGCAGCTCGGCGCCGCCATCGTCACGGCCGGCGGCGATACCAACATGGCCGTTCGGGCTTTGCAATTCGCCCTGGGGCCCAAGGGACTCGGCCAATATCTCAGCAATCCGGACCGTGCCTGGGTCGGTGGTTTTCCCGAGAACCGCTCCTATGTGCGAAAACTGGCCGAGGAGTTTCCCTTCACCTGCCCCCTCTTCGGCGAGGACATGAAGTACCTGCTCCACCAGGGAAATCTCGCCCTGGCGCAAGGACAATTCAAGCTGGGTAACTACCAGGAGTCGGCGGAACTCTTCGATAAGGTGCTCAAGGAAGGCGCCCCGTCGCTGGCAATCCTGCGCGGGCTCGGCCTTTCGCTCGCCAAGCTGGGGCGCTATGACGACGCTTTCGTCCACCTGCGCACGGCCCATGAGATGGAGGAAATGAAGGACCGTCTGACGGCCGGCTATCTCGCATTGTGCGGCGCCGCAGGCAAGCCAGCGCGACCCGAGGATAGGCTGCAGAACATGGCCTGGGCGCTCCGCCTGGTCACCCAGTTCAACGCCCCGGGCGATCCCGAATGGCTTGGGTTGCTCAATCGCATCTTTGCTGAGGCGCGCCGGAACGCGATCCCGCTTACCAGCGACGATCAGGTCTACCTGTGCGAACATCTCGTCAGCGGCAAGGCCCACGATCCACTCTCCGCCGAGGCGTTTCACCACTTGTTGACGACCGAGCCCGCGCTCGTTCACCCCGAATATGCCTGGCTTTATTGCAAGGCCGACGATGAGCACAAAGTCGGCGGTAGCCATGTGCTGGCGCTGTACACACGGACCTTCGCCGATCAGGATGCTGCGCGCGCGTTTTTCACAGCGCAAGGCTGGGACCTCGACCGTGTCGAGCTGATGTTTCTGCGGCGGGCAGCTGAGAAAGGACTGGGGCGATTTCCCGAGGTCCTTGGCAGCGACTACCTGCCGCGCGGCGAGCGGATCCTGCTGGCGGAAGCCGCCCGACTCGAAGAAGCTGGTCAGCCCGAGGTCGCGCTGGAGACCATTGAGGTTCTGGTAAAGCTGTCGCCGAACAATACCAGCGCCATGGACCGGGCGGCCGGTCTGCATTACCGCGCCGGGCGTTTGGAGCCCGCATTCGAGTTGCTCGATCAATGGCGCCTTTCTCAACCCCTTGAGCCGATGCCTCTGGTTCGGCAGGCGATCTTGAGACACCAGCAAGGCGACAATGCGAGTTGTTTCGAGAGACTACGCTTCGGAATGAAGCTGGCATCGGGGCGACGTCGCGCGAACATTGCATTCCTGGGAGCGAGGCTCGCTTTGCAGGGCTACCTTCTCCCGCGGCCCGGTCAGCCCACGGATGCCAACGCCCTGCCGGTGGTACTCGATTTTCTGCGCGATTGTCTGACGAATAATCCGGATCATCCAGCCGCGGCATGGTGTCTTGCCGGGGTACGCTGGCTGCAAGGAGATACCGCGGCGCTGGTGGCTCAGGCGAGCCTGATGGTGAACACCGACGCTGCCGACGGGCGCTATCACTACTTCGCTGCGTTGTGTCACCTCCTGGGCGGGGAATTCGAGGTGGCCCTGGCTGCTTGTCAGCGCGTCACGCAGCAGGTCGGCGCCAACGGATCATCGGCGCAGCGAGCTCTGGGGCTTGAGACAAGCTATCTTGCCGGCCTGGCGCAGGTAGGCCGAAGCGATTTGCAGTCTGCCATAGAGGCATTCAAGCCCGTCACCTACAACGCCGCCAGCCCGACGTTGTGCTATGCCCAGGGACAGCTTGCCAGCGCGTACTTCCGGGAGAAACGTCTTAACGAAGCGATTGCCGTCTGGGAGGCACTCGATGCTTCCAAGCGTCAGGCCTGGAGTCTGGCGGACCCGCTGGCGCAGGCCATGTTCATCAACGCCCTTGAGTCGTTGCAGCAGGGGCACTATGAGCAGGCTGCCGAGAAATTCCGCCAGTCGGGCCGGCTCGGCTATCGGGACCGCCGCCTCGGCCCACTGCTCCTGCTCGCACTGTTCAAAGCGGGCCAGCAAGCCATCTACGCCGGTGAAACGGCGCCGGTGACACCCCGTGAAGAAATACCCAGTCCAAAGATCGAAGTTCCACCTAACGTGTCAGTCGCCAGCACGCCATGACCCCAGCGGGGTCAGTATCGGATTCCTGATCGGACTCCGGTTTCGTTTCTCGTTCGAGGTAGTGGTGTTTCATGTCCGACGTCATCGCCGTTACGCCCGTGGCCGATCCCGATTGGTCGGATGCGACGCGTTTGCTTGAGCAAGCCGTCAAGGCGGGCAATCAGGATCCGCACGCGATCTACCTCCTGGCGATGGCCTATAAACACCAAAACCGCTCCGCCGAAGCAAGGCAAACGCTGGCGAAAATCACCGATCCGGACGCAAATGTGGTCTTGCAGCGCGGCGTGCTGGCTTTCAATGACAAGGAATGGGCCACGGCTGCGGAAGATTTCGAGAAAGCCTGGCAAAAGGAGCCAACGTCCTACCCGCCGGCGTACAACCTGCTGCTGACACGACTCTGCCAGGGGCATCTCGAAGGCGCTGTCGAGCTTTTGGACAAGCTACTGCCACTGGCGCCCTCGCCTGCCGAGAATCGATTCTTGGGCCTGTTGCGCAGCCTGCTGGGCCGATCCGCCGCCGATGCCAGCGCGGAGCAGGTCTACCTTCTCGGTTCCATTTCTGCTGAGGACGAGCAACGGCTCCTGGACATGATCGTGGGCTTGAGCCAGTTCGAGGTGGTGTATCGCTTGCTAGCCAAGCTGGTGTCCGCGCGGCCCTCGAGCGAGCCGGCCTTCCGCGCCTACATCGGCGCCGCCCTGGTTCAAGCCAAGCTACTCCTGGAACGCTGCCAGTGGAGCGACGCGGACTTGTTGCTGGCCCCCTTGAAACGTCGGCTCGAATCAAGCCAGGTCCGCGTCGATTCGTTTTATCTGATTACGATTCTCAACATGCTCGGAGTCTCGGCGACCATGTCGCAAGATTTTGAGCGCGGTCTGGTGCATTTTCGCGCGGCAGCCGAGGCGTTTCAGCGGGATTTTTCGAGCGCCGGTCCAGGAAACAAGACCGAGCGATACGTGAGCGTCCAAGGAGTCTACCTCGGAGCCTGGCTCGAGCAAAACCTCGCGCTGTGCCATGAATGGCTCAATCGCATGGACATCGCGGAGACGCACTGGAACCGCTACTTCGACTACCTGGAGCATTACGTCCCGCGGTCGCTGCCGCCCGATTATCTGCCCAACCTGGCCTTCGAAGGCGCCAGCCGGCTCGCCGATTGGTTTTCTCGCAAAGAAAAGTGGGGTTCTGCTGCCCATTTCCTGCAACGTGCGCACCGCATTCGGCCAACCGATTACGAAACGCTGGAACGGTTGTTTCACATGTACACCCAGCTCAAACGCGGCGATGACGCCCGCAAGATTCTGCGCCGTTTGCGTGAGGTGCGCCCCAACGATCCGCAAGGCGAGTTGTTCGAGCTGGAGGTTCGCGAAGTCCGCAAACTCGATGAAGTCGATGCTTTGTTGAGCGATCTGCGCCGCGTTTCGCAGCGATTTCCGAACGATGCCCGGGTCGAAGAGCGAGGAGCCGCGATCGTCCATAACGTCATGCCGACGCTCGAACGCATTGCCGACCAGTACGCCGGGCAAGTGAACAAAGTCGTCGATCAGATGCGCCGCTTGCCGAGCTACCAGATCAACTGGCCGACGGTGCGCGACATCATGCGCGACATGGAGGACAAGTACCTGGTCCTGCGCCGGGTGGCGCAGAAGTGCCTGGCCCACGTGACCAGCGACGACGTGCGCCGCGAGTTGCACCGTATGATCAGCCATTGCGACCGCAAGATCGATCAGTGTCATTCTCTGGGAGAGTAGCAGTCTTGTTCCCCTCTGCCCTCCGGGGGAGAGGGGCTAGGGGTGAGGGGGCGGCGCTTGCAATCGCGCGGGTCATTCCGCAAGATCCAAGAAACACGAGCCCTTGCAAATGCGACCCACTCACCCTCGGCCCCTCTCCCCCGGTGGGGAGAGGGGAGAGATAGGTAAGGAGATTACCATGTCATCTGGCGCACCCATTGTCCTGCAACTCGCTCCATTGCCACGGACGCAGATTGGGCCGTTCTTGATCCTCGGCGTCGAAAAAGACGCCTCGCGCGAGGTGATCGAGGCGGCCTGGGCCGAGAAGATCAAACAAGCGCGGCGCGGACAGATCAAGACGCCGCTTGAAGACATCAACTGGGCGCGCGAGATGCTCACCAGCAAGGAATCGCGCATCCGCTGCGATGCGGTCGGTCTCAATATTGACACCACCGACGGCACTTTGAAAAAGCTCAAGGAACGCTATCAGGGCAAGGGGCAGGTCGAGATCCGATGTAAACCGATCGACACCGAAAAGTGGCTGGCGGACTACACCCCTGCGACTCCGGTGCCGACCGTGGACGAGATCCGCCAACTCGTGCAATTGCCCGAGATCCCGCACGACGTGCCGGCTGTACGGGTTATGCTGGAGAGTTTTGTCAAGGTGCCGATCGATCCCTGGCAGATCGAACTTGATGCTTGATTTTGTGCTGAAAAGCGGGTTTCATTGATAGGATTCGTGTTTAGCCCCCGTCGCAGATGCGGGCGGACATGACGATTTCGGTGTGAGCGCGATGACCACGACAGGCACAGCGTACCCGTTTCTGCGAAACGGGGCTCAACAAGGAATGACCCCATGAACGACGACTTCAAAATCTCCCTCAGCGCTCCCGCCGATCCCGAACTGCCGACGATGGGCATGTCGTCCGTCTATCGCCTCTTCGAGGCGTTCATCGCCTTGCGCGAAAAGAACGAACGGCAACACAAGCTCTTCGAGCAAACGCAGAACCGTGCCCGCGATTCGTTGCAGTCGAGTTTCAACGCCTTTGCCGGCGATACGCAAAAAGCGTTTCAGAGCCTTCGGCAAGAGATTCTGGGTGAAAAGAAATTCAGCCTGACGCTCCTGAATGTGGTTCTCGATCAGGGCATCGAGATGAATCACATCCTCGACTCGAAGCCGAAACATCTGCCCAAGGGGGTGGAGGGGGAGGCGCTCCAAAGCTGGCTCAAATCGCTCGATGTTCAAAATCGCAAACTGTGGGACGACATCCGCAAGCTGGGCATTCACCTTTACGAGGCGCCGGTCGGCACGCCGTACAACCCGGCTCTTCACGAACGTGTCGGCAGTACGCGCGTGGACGGCCTCCCCGCGTTGATGATTGCCGAGACGAAGGAAAAGGGCTACGCCAGCCAGCAGCCGGAGTTCATTCTGCGCCGGCCGAAGGTGATTGTGACGGAGTAGGATTTGGTTTAACCCGATTGCGGCGTAGCAACCGCTGAAAAGGAACTCTCAAATCTGAATGGCGAGAGGTAAGCTGCAAGCGGTATTTCTACCGCAGCGCCCCCACCACCAAGCTCGCGTTGTGCCCGCCGAAACCGAAGCTGTTGGACACTGCATAGCGAACCGTCATCTTACGTGCCGTCTTTGGGACGTAGTCGAGATCACACGCAGGGTCGGGAGTGTCGAGGTTAATGGTGGGATGGACAACCCCGTCGCGGATCGACAGTACCGTGGCAATTAATTCCGCACCGCCGGAAGCGCCGAGAAGATGGCCGACCATACTTTTGGTGCTGGAGATTGCCAGCTTCCTGGCATGGTCGCCGAAGACCTTCTTGAGGGCGAGGGTTTCCGCAACGTCGCCGAGGTCGGTGCTGGTGCCGTGAGCGTTAACGTAGTCGATATCAGTGGGATTGAGCTTGGCATCTTTCAGGGCGAGTTGCATGGCACGGGTGGCGCCGATGCCTTCGGGATGGGGCGCGGTGATGTTGTAGGCGTCCGCGGTGTTGCCTGTGCCAAGGACCTCGGCATAAATGCGGACGCCGCGTTTCTTGGCGTGCTCCAGTTCTTCGAGCACGAGGATGCCGGCGCCCTCGGAGAGAACGAAACCGTCGCGGTCCTTGTCGAATGGCCGAGAGGCGGCTTGCGGATTGTCGTTGCGTCCGGAAAGTGCGCGGGCGGAGATAAACCCGCCCAGCCCCATGTAGGTGATCGCCGCTTCAGACCCGCCGGTGACCATCACGTCGGCTTCATCCAATTGAATGGTGCGTAACGCATCCGTGACGGCATCGGCAGCCGAGGCGCACGCGGTCGAGACGGCCCGGCTAGGGCCGCACAGGCCGAAGTGGATCGAAATGTTGCCCGGGGCGGCGTTGGGCATCATCTTGGGGATGACGAACGGGCTGATGCCGCGCGGCCCGCCACCCTCCATGAACTTGGTGTGCTGCTCTTCGTATTCAGTGAGTCCGCCGATTCCGCTGCCGACGATCGTGCCGCAGCGAAACGGGTCTTCCTTGGCAATATCGAGTCCGCTGTCTTTCCACGCCTCGACGGAGGCGACCATCGCGAATTGCGAGAACCGATCCATGCGACGGACGGCCTTGGTGTCGAAGACCTTCTCCGGCGTCCAGTTCTTGACTTCGCCGCCGATCTTGACCTTGAAGTCTTTGGTATCGACGAGTTCAATGAACCCGATGCCGCTCTGACCAGCGAGCAAGCGTTCCCAGAAGGTTGGCACGTCAATCGCCAGCGGAGTGACGGTGCCCATGCCGGTGATGACCACACGCCGCGACATGGCGAGAGGACTCCTACAACGCGAAAAAATCCCACAGGTTTGCTACGCTCACCTGTGGGCTTGGGGATTTGTGATGGGGCAACGGTTAGTTCGCAGCCGGAGGAGCGGCGCCGCCGCCTCCTTTTTCCTTCAATTTGGCCTCGATGTAATCGATCGCCTGACCGACCGTCTTGATCTTCTCGGCTTCCTCGTCGGGGATGGTGATCTCAAATTCCTCTTCGAGTTCCATGACCAACTCGACGATGTCAAGCGAATCGGCGCCGATATCTTCCTGAAACGACGTGTTGCGCGTGACCTGTTCTTTGTTCACGCCCAGGTTGTCGCACACGATCTGGACGATGCGTTCTTCTGTGGTTGCCACAATTGCTTCCTCCCCAAACGGCTCGTAAACACGGCAAACGGGAACACAGGCGTCCACGGAGCCGACCTGGTTCACAGCAGTCAAACCGCGGCAAAGCGTTGCTGCTGCAAGGGTTTATGTACCACACTCCGGGCAATCGGGGCAAGGGCTAATCGCGCTGGGTCCCTCGCCGAACCTTTCGTGTGAAAGAGAAACAATATGAAGAAAACCCGTCAACGAAAAGAGGGAGCGGCCCTTTCGGTGAAATTGTTTTCTTGCCTATAGTCCCCTTTCTTCCTCAATACCAGTCGAGAAGCAGGTTTTTTCTGTTCGGCCCCCCGCACCGCAAGCAGGCAGCCTACCTGATGGTGCCATTGAACCACATTACCGCAACGATGGCCTGCCCGACAATCACGATGAGGCCAATCACAATTCCCAGGATGGCACGCAGGTTGCCGGTGATCGACCCGTAGGACGCCTTGTGCTTATGCGTCATCAAAGCAATTACCCCGAAAAGCACCCCGAGCAATGGCAGTCCCGGGATGAAACACAACAGCGACGAATAAAGTGACAACAAGGCCCAGATACTCCCCCCCACCGGCACGACAGCACTCAGCGGACTGTTGCCCAGATCGTTGTCGTCGTCGTCATCCCTGGCGATTTTTTTCTTCTTTCTGGGCTTCTCCTCGTCGTCATCATCGGCCGGGCGTTTCTTGCGCGGGCGATCCTCATCATCTTCAGGGGGCTGGCCTTTTTTCCTACGTGGTTCACCTTCGCGAATATCATCGTCTGCCATGGTTTGTCTCCGCCATTCGTAGTGGCTGGGGTCGGTGGTCAATGCAACTAACAATGAGAATAGAAACAGGGCGACCGACGAAAGTCAACGATAAAAAACAAACAAAACACCGCTGGCCGATGCTCAAGCAGCAAAACCAATGCATCGCGCGGCATGGTCATTCCCCTGATGCTGCATTTTCACGCACATTGAATTCAAGCTTCCACTTCTGCTTGCCGTCGCGGCTAATGCACCAGAGTTCCAGCGTGCCGACCTCGGTTACCTTGCTGTGCAGATGGACCGGGACGACCCGGCCTTCCTTGCCAGGCGCTTCCAGCGTCATACTCATCGGCGTCAACTCCTCAATCTCCCCCTCCCACTCCTCAAGCAAGGCGCCGATGGTATCGGCATGTCGAATCGTCGAGCCGAGGAAGCGAAACTCCGCCGGCTCGCCGACAACGAGGCCGAATTCATGGCGCGGCACATCGCTTTCACTCCCTTCCTCCATGCCAAACGGGACGACGCATAGCGCCTTGATCGGCGGCGCGCTGCCCGGGACGGCCGGGAGCGATGTCTCGACGCCAATATAGTACGAGCGTGCTGCCCCGCCGCGGATGCGAATCCCTTTGCCGCGCCGAACGAGTCCATAGTAAGCGGCCCCGCCGGCGACGGCGCGATCGAGATCACTGCCCTGCAATTCGCGTACGCCGGCCTTTGGATTGATCCACTTGCCGAGCACCTCGAGCATCCGCGCACGCAGTGGATTCGCCTTGAAGACGCCACCGTTGAAGAGAACCACCGCGGGCTGGGCCGATTTCTTCTTGCCCCGTCTAGCGCCCGCGCGTTCACTCAGAACTTCCTCGTTCCTCGCCAAGAACCCCGCGAGCTGTTTCGTTACCGCGGGGTCAGCCGCGTACGGCAAACCGATCTCCTGCAAGCCAACCGCCCGCTGCGTGCGTGGCTTTTCGTCGGGCGGACAGTGCGGAAAAAAGCCCTCGACGAGCACTTTTTCGACGTCGTCCCGCAGCAGCTCCCCCTTGATGGTCCCGCCGATAACCTTGCTGCCGCGGCCAAGCACGGTAATGGGAGCGGTCGTCTTGTCGCCGGCGAAGATCGTCTCCTTCGCGGCCCGGCAACTGTGCCACAAGGCGTGCATCTGTCCCGCGTCGAGCTTGATCCCCTTGGCAGCAAAGGCCTGGGCCGCGTGATGAGCGAGCGCCAGGTCCATGTTGTCGCCGCCAAGCAGGATATGATCGCCGACGGCGACGCGCGTCAGCACGAGTTGGCCGGATTCCTCGCTGACGGCGATGAGCGAGAAGTCCGACGTGCCGCCGCCTACGTCGCACACCAGCACGATATCGCCGACCTCGACCTGCTCACGCCATTTGTCATGGCTTGCTTCGAGCCAGGAATAGAACGCCGCCTGCGGTTCTTCGAGCAGGGTGACCTTTTCCAGCCCCGCCGCCTTGGCTGCTTCGACCGTCAACTCGCGCGCGGCCGCATCGAAGGAGGCTGGCACCGTCAGGATGATGTCCTGCTTTTCGAGCTGATGGGCTGCGACATCCTTGGCGAGGAGGTGATTCCACGCCTCGACGAAGTGCTTGAGAAAATGCGTAGATGCCTCCAGCGGCGAAACGCGTCGGCCATCCTCCGGCGCCTTCCACGGCAAGATGGTGGCACGGCGATCGACACCTGGATGGCACAACCATGACTTCGCCGACGATACCAAACGAGTCGGCACCTGCGAGCCAAAGACGCGAGCGAACTCCCCGACGCAGAAATCGCGTTTGGGCGCCCACGGCAACTTCATCGCTCCGGCCGGCTGCTCACTTGGGCCAGGCAAATAAAGGAATGAAGGCAAAAGGTCGCGCTCTTCGACAGTGCCGGGCGCGACCACCTGCAGAATCTTGAAATGCGTCAACGTCGCCTGCTCGCCAGCCGCGGTGTCGTAATACGCCAGCGCGGAGTTGGTGGTGCCCAGGTCAATGCCGACGACGAATCGAGATGCAGCCATGTTTCTTCCTTCGCTCTTCGCTCTTCGCTCTTCGTACTTTGTTTTATGGCAAACAAGCAAAGTACGAAGAGCGAAGAGCGAAGTACGAAAAGTCACGCGGCCTGCGGAAGCTTGCGCCGCCGCCCCCGCCACCACACCAACAGGACAATTACCGCCCCCAATCCCGCCGGCACGCCGATTGGCAGGTGCAGCGGCTTCCACGCGTCCACGTCCCAGCAGCGCAGATAGCGGCGGTCGTCTTCGTCATGCGTCGTCACCAGCGTGCGGCCGTCGTCGGACAGCATCGCCGCCGTCGCGTCCCAGCCGTGTAGGCGGAAACGCTCACGGCAGGTGTTGGTGTCGAGCACGACGGTGGTATCGTTTGATCGAACAGGCGGGCGCGTGCGCAGAAGCCACTGTAGCCAGGGGATCCAAAATGGTTCCGGCAGATTCAGGGGGGCGGCCTGACGCACTAACAATGAACGCCGGTTTGGTGTCATGTGCAGGCTCAAAAACTGAGAGTGAGTTTCTCCTTTCAACGGGACCGCCTGCCGTATTTGCCCCGTTGCACAGTCCATGCAAAGCACGTCAGGCCGCCCCAACGCATCCGTGAATATGGTGTTAGAGTCGTGGCTGAACAAGCTGTCGATGACTTCCTTACCGCCCCATGCGCCTCTCAGCGCCGGCCGCTCCTGTTGCCAAAGCACTTCGAGTGACGGCACGGCCAGCATGGTTTGAGTCGCCTTGGCGTCAACGCCTTCAATTAGAAGGAATCGTCCATCGGGTGAAAACTGCATTGCTAATGGAAGGTGCGCTCGGAGAGTCGCAATTTGCCTGCCGCCGGGTAACTCGCGGAGTTCGAAATAGTTGCCTTGTCTGCCCCGGCACTTCGCCGCCACCCAACGCCCATCGCCCGAAATGATTGGGAAAGTGCCCGGAATAAGTTCTGACTGGAATGGTCCATCAATCCGACCCGTTCGCAGGTTCCAGACCGCCCACTGGCCAAACTTCTTTCCATCGGGTTCTCGGCACTCGGCCAGGCAGTAACTTCCATTTGAAGTCACGGTCCACCTTGGGCCTGCGTCTTTGAGAATAGCAAGCGGCTTGCGATCGGCGACGCTCCAAACCCCGATATTGGTGTTTTCTAATTTCCCGCGTATGCCGTGGAGCAAAAATTCTTGCGTGAACTGATAGCCATTAACACACTCGACTTCATCTAGCAAGCGGCCACTGGCATTCTCATAGACCCGCAGTCCTTTTGGCTCGAATTCTGCGAGGCAGGCCACCCATTCGCCCGTGGAAGAAAATCGAGGCGCGCTGAACGTTTGCCCGCGAATCTCTGGGGGGAGGTTGGCGCTTGCGGGAATGGGCATCCTTCGTGTCGTGCCGGCACTCAAATCCAGCAAAAGCAGGGCCCAGACCACGACGTCGTCTTTGTTCTGTGGAATTTGGGCGGGAGTGGTCACTGCAGCGAAGTAACGGCCATCCCGGGAGAAAACGGGCCAATTCAGTTTTCCTTCATTCAGTTCGAAATGGGCGATCTTCTCGCCCGTGCGAGAATTCCACACCTGCACTGGTCCACTCGCTCTCCTTCGACCACCGGCGTCTGCTAAAGTCACGAGCCCGCGCCCCTCGGCAGCGAATGCCGCGGGCTTGATTTCTGTGCCCTCAATCACACACATCGGCTCCGGCTGCTCCACGCAGTAAATGCCGACGCCGAGGGCGATCAGGACGCCGGCGAGAAGCGACCAGCGGAGCCAGCGATTTCGGAGAAGCTTGGACATGGCGCTATTTTATAACGGCGAGCCGAGCGTCGTGAGGGGCCAGTTGAGGACGCCGTAAACCGGCCCGTCACGGGGCTCGGCTCGCCTAAGGCAACAACCAGCGGGCCAGGTTCAGGTAGATCAGGAGCGTCACCATGTCGGCAAGGGCAAGGGCGACTGGCCCGGCAGCGACTTGCGGGTCGCGACGCATCAACCGCAGCAGGTTCGGGACCGCCATCCCGAGGAAGGCCGCTGCCGTCACGCCCGCGCCAATACCGCCCAGAATGCAAACGGCAATGCGAAATTGCCCAATCCAGGCGAGCGCCGCAACGCTAACGACGAGGCCGCATGCGCAGCCGAGGGTGACGCCGGTCAGCAGTTCACGTCCAAGGCGAGGAATGAGCACGCTCCACGTCGGTCGATGGGCGTGCAGCGATTGCAGCGCCAGGCTGACCGACTGGATGCAGACGCTTTCCGCCAGCGCGAGCACCACCGGGATGAACAAAGCCAGCGCGACGGTGTGCTGCAGCTCCGTTTCGTAAAGGCCGGCGAGCAGAGCCGCCAGGATACCTCCCGCGATGTTGGCGATCAGCCAGGGGAAGCGATGGCGAAACGACGCAAAGGGCGACGCCTGCTGGGCCTCGGAAAGATGTACGCCGATGAGCTGGAACAGGTTCTCGCTGTCGTCGCGCCGGTCGAGATCGCTCAGTTCCTTCGTGTAGAGATCGACATCCACCAGGCCTATCATGCGGCGTTCCTCATCAACGATCGGAAACGCTAGCAGCTTGTGCAGGACGAAGAACTCGCAGGCGTCGAGCACGGTGGCCGAGTGGGGAATCGAGATGACGTGCTTGACCATGATCTCCGCGAGCGGCCGTTCCTGGGCGTTGAGCAGCAGCCGGCGCGTGGGCACGACGCCGACCAGACGGCCGGCCTCGTCGTTGATGTAGAAGTAGATGATGCGTCCCTCGGGCTGCTGCGTGCGGATGCTGTCGAGCGCTTGTTCGACAGTCTGATCGGCACGAAGCTGCACGAAGTCCTTGCGCATGTGCTGGACGACGGGGTTGTGCAAGGTGTCGCTGGAGAAGCCTTCGGGCATAGGAATTCCTTTCTGCCGATGGAAGTTAATGGTAATGAAAAAAGGCGGTTCAAGGAATGGGCAAAAGCGATTGAACACGCCGCCTCGTCACCCCCGGCCTCTCTCCCCCGGATGGGAGAGGGGAGAAACGCCGAAAATTCATATGAATAAACTCATGATCCAGAAAATCCTTGACAAAGCCGGCGCCGGCGAACGTCTCACCTTCGAGGAAGGCGTTGCGCTCTTCGATTGCAAGGACCTCAACGCCCTCGGCCGAGCGGCCGATGCGGTCACACGGCGGCTGCATCCGGAACCGACGCGCACCTATAACATCGATCGCAACATCAACTACACCAACGTCTGCGCGGCCGTGTGCGATTTCTGCGCGTTCTTCCGCAAGACGGGCGACGCTGACGCTTATGTGCTGTCGCGAGAGGAACTGTACAAGAAGATCGAGGAGACGATCGCGCTCGGCGGCGATCAGGCCCTCTTGCAAGGCGGCAACCACCCATCGCTCAAGCTCGAATGGTACGAGGAATTGCTGCGCGACCTGAAGTCGCATTTTCCGAAGTTCAACCTGCACGCGTTCAGCGCGCCGGAGATTTGGAACTTCGTCAAGATCAACAAATTGCCGCTGCGCGAGGTGCTTGAGCGATTGAAAGCCGCCGGCATGGGGAGCTTACCCGGAGGCGGCGGCGAAATCCTCGTGGATCGCGTGCGCAAGGCGATCACCACCAACAAGTGCCTGACCGACGAATGGCTCGACGTTCACCGCGTCTGGCATCAACTCGGCGGCCGATCCACCTGCACCATGATGTTCGGCCACGTCGAAACGTTGCCGGAGCGCATCGAGCATCTCGACTGCTTGCGTCAACTGCAAGACGAAACGCACGGCTTCACTGCGTTCATCTGCTGGACTCTGCAACCCGAGCGCACTGAGATGAGCAACATTCCGCCGACCGGCTCGTTCGAATATTTGCGTACCCAGGCGATCGCCCGGCTCTATCTCGACAACATTCCGAACATCCAATCATCGTGGGTAACGCAAGGGTTAAAAGTGGGCCAGCTTGCCCTGATGTTCGGCGCCAATGACATGGGCAGCCTGATGATCGAGGAGAACGTCGTCGCGTCGGCGGGAACGGTACATTATTTGACGCTGGAGCAAATCAAGAACGCGATCCGTGAGCTCGGGTATGTGCCGAGGCAGCGGAATGTGTTTTATGAGTATGTGGATGAACCGCTTGCGGTGTAACAGGGCCTGCTACGCCGCAAGCGGCTATTGCTTCAGCATTCCCACTTTTTTCGCATACGAAAATATCCCGCCTGCGTCGATGATCGGCGCCACCTCGCCGAGCGGCTTTAGCTTCCATTTCTCGCCCGTGGTTACGTTCGTCAACAATCCGGCGGCGACGTCGATGTTCAATTCGTCGCCGGTGCAAATCTGCTCGCAGAGGCGATCGGGCGTCTCGAACGGGATGACGTAACCGCCGTTGACGGAGTTGCGGAAAAAGATGCGGGCGTAAAACTCGGCGACGACGCACTTGATGCCGGCGGCGTCGAGCGCGATCGGGGCATGTTCGCGCGAGGAGCCGCAGCCGAAGTTCTTGCCGCCGATGATGATCGTGTAATCGGAGAGGAACTCATCCTTGGTATGAAACGGCACGTGCCCTTTCGGCAGCCCCGATTGCGCCGGCGGCACGCTGGAGAGGGCGTACTTGCCGAACATCTTGTACTCTTCCGGCACCGACGGATTGTAGGTGAGATACTGGGCCGGGATGATCTGATCGGTATCGACGTTATCGCCGAGGACGTAGGCTTTGCCGGTGATGGTGGTTTGCATGTGCTACCTCTTGCGAACTATTTTTTTCTTTTCGTCATATACGGACGGACGATATTTTGGCGCTGGAATCGGCAGGCCTTCGCGGCGGGCAGATTCCAACCAGGCTTTCTTCGCCTTCATGACTTCACGCACGGCCTTATCGGGTGACTGGCCCAGTGCGGAACAATACTGCAGATCGGGTATGTCCGCCACGTAACACTTGTCCTGTTCACTGTAAAAGACATTGATGTGGTAGTCTTTCATCGTGCTATTCCTCCTTGTCGAGGCCGTACTTTTCGAGCAACTTGATGAACTGGCGAATCTGATACGCTTTCGCTTTCCCTCGGTAATTCTGCAGATTCAAGAGTTCGGTCATGCTCGGATGCTTGAATATGTGATGACTTCCATTGATTCGGCTCAGCTGGAATCCGTAGGCCTCTGCCAAGGCAACCATTTCCCCGAACCGAGTGTTTTCGGTTTTGCCCAGTACTTTTTTGAGAAGCTTCCATTTGTTCACGGCAGCGTTCCTCGGCCTTTTTTCTTGGGCGGCGAGCGACCGGGCCGTTTCTTGGCGATTTCCTTGGTTGACCAGAGTTCGTTGTATAGCTCGTTCAGGCGCCTCTTGCCGGCTAGTTTTTCACCACGTTTGAATAGGTCGTAGGACTCCTCAATGGCCTCCTGCCATTTGGTCGTCTCAGCACATTCGCCAAATGCTTTGACGAATACGCCAAATTCCTCGCGCAATTTTTCGTAGGAGTTCTCAAGATTCGGCTGCTTTTCCGGCGGCAGAAAGTCCTCCACCGGAAACTGATCCGGTGCACGGCCCATGACGAATGCAAGTCTGTCTTTGAAAACACTGAGCCCATGACGCCAATCAGCTATGACAGACTCCCGATTACTCATTGCAAACAATCCCGCGGATCCGCGATCGTTCCCTTCAGCGCGCTCGCGGCGACAGTTAATGGACTCGCCAAGAAAACCTTAGCCTCCTTGTGTCCCATCCGGCCCGGGAAGTTGCGGTTCGTGGTGCTGATGCAACTGATCGGCGTGTTGAGCCGGCCGAAGGTGTCGCTCGGGCCGCCGAGGCAGGCTGCACACGACGGTTCGCCGATCTTAGCGCCGGCGGCGAGGAAGATCTGTTCCAGCGTTTGGCCGTTGATCGATTCGGCCTTCAAGCCCTTGGCGATCTCGCTGGTGGCGGGGACTACGAACGTGTCGATCTTGACCGAGCGCCCCTTGAGGATGCGGGCGGCGGCGCGGAAGTCGGTCATCTTGCCGCCGGTGCAGGAGCCGATGTAGGCGCGGTCCAGTTTCGTTCCCTTCACTTCGGAGACCGTCGCCTTGTTGTCCGGGCTGTGCGGCTTGGCGATCACCGGTTCCAGCTTGCTCACATCGTAGACTTTTTCGAAGCAGAACTTCGCGCCGGCGTCGCTGTTGACGACCTCGTAGGGCTTCTTCGATTTGTTGCGGGCATTGACGTAATCGATCGTGACCTTGTCGGGAGCGATGACGCCGTTCTTGCCGCCGGCTTCGATGACCATGTTGCACAGGGTCATGCGTTCTTCAATGTTGAGGGCGAAGACGCCGTCGCCGTCGAACTCCATGGCCTTGTAGGTGGCGCCGTCGCAGCCGATGTCGCCGATTACCGCGAGGATTAAGTCCTTGGCCATCAAGTAGGGCGGCAGGTCGCCGTGAAAGACGAATCGCATGGTCGGCGGCACTTTGACCCAAAGCTTGCCGGTGCCGAGGACGAAGCCGGCGTCGGTATTCCCGATGCCGGTCGCGAATTCGCCGAACGCGCCCGCGGTGCAGGTGTGGCTATCGGTGCCGAACAGAACTTCGCCGGGGCGCGTGTGGCCTTCTTCGGGCAGGGCGATGTGGCAGACGCCTTTGTATTTGTCAGTACCGACGTCGTAGTAGTAGGGGAGATTTTGTTCCTTGACGAATTGCCGCAGCGTATCAACGTTGCGGTTGGCCATCTTGTCTTCGGTGAAGATGTAGTGATCGGGTATGATCACCACCTTTTCGCGATCCCAGACCTTGGCGTCTTTGCCGAAGTGATGCTTGAAGACGCCGATGGTGCCTGGGCCGCACACGTCGTGGGTCATGAGGATGTCGGTATCGACCCAGATATTGTCGCCGGGTTCAACGCTGGCCTTGCTGGCATGGCGGGCGAGGATCTTTTCGGTCATCGTCATCGCAGGCATGGAGGGGGCCTCATCGCGGTGGGTGATACACAGGGACTTTCTCAGTATAGCGGAGAAGCAGGCAAGAGTTAACCGGTCCCGAGCACCAGCTGCGGGACCTCTCGCTGGCGCTCGTGGCTGGTAATCATGGCGTCTTCCAGTCGGCCTGCTTGGTGGTCCCCTTGAACTGGTTTTCGTAGACGGCAAAGCGGGCTGCTTGTTGCAGAATCGGCGCCGCGGCTTCAAGCTCGGTGCGCTGGTAGCCAGCGTTCTCGAGCATCGCGCGGGCAACTTGCTCCGGATTGGGGCGGAGCAGCTTCTTGGCATGCTTCGGGTACGCCCTTTCGAAATTCGCCAGCTCGGCAACCCTCACCGGATCGGCATCACGCGCGTTCACGCTATTGCCGATCGGAAACTGAATGGGCGCCAACCGCTCCGGTTGTCGGATGTCGTCGCCGACCACCGCTTCACGCTCGGAGACCATTCGACCCATCTCGTTGGCGAGGACCGCAGCCAACTGGCCATCGGTCTGGCATTGGCGAACCAGCCCCTCGCTGATGAAGATTTGATTCGTGCCCACGTGAAATACTTCCGGATCAGCCGACCCGATGGCGAGCACGTACGGTTTCAGCCCGAACTTCAAGTTCTCGTTGATCAGCTTGTCCTTGATCAGAAGAACGCGATAGGACGTCTCCTGCGATGCATGCGGATAATTGACGCGCGAGGGCCCCGCCTTGCGAGGTTCTTGCAGGCACGACGCCACTTGCTTGGTAGGCAAGCTTTCCGTCGCGACAAACGTGCGCGGCGGACAACCGGTCAAAGCGATCAAGGCCAAACAGCACAGAATTGAACGACTTCGCATAATCGCCTCCGCGATTGACGGCATAATGCATCGCGGAGCGAACATAGCGACGGGGTGAATCAATGTCCATAGGAACGCCAGCGTATGCGAAGTCCGTAGCTTGCGTATTTCTCCCCTTTCCCCTCCAGGGGAGAGGGGACCAAAGGACTACTTTCGGCTCCCCGTGATCAACTCCTGGGCGAGTGGATCGGCATCGTACACCGCTCGTAGCGCCTCGGGGATTGCTTGCGAACTTACCGAGACTGCGCGAGCTTGCTCGTCCGTGTAGGCAAAGTCCCACACCAGCGACTGGATGTTGCCGTCGAAAATGAGGCCGACGACCTCGCCGTCACGATTGACGACCGGGCTGCCGGAGTTGCCGCCGATGATGTCAGCGGTACAGACGAAATTGAACGGAGTCTTCGGGTTCAGCTTGTCTTTGCGTTCTAGCCAACGCTGAGGCAAGTCGTACGGAAATTTGTTATTCTGCTCCTTCGACTTGGCATACAGGCCGTCGTAGGTCGTCTCGAATGGAATCTTCTGGCCATTCTCGACGTAACCCTTGCAGGTGCCAAAGGAGAGACGCAGAGTAAACGTTGCATCAGGGTAGGTGTTCGTCCCTTCGACGGCGAACTTGGCCCGGGCGATTTTATCGTAGGCCCCACGCTTGGGTTCTTCGAGCTGGCTTTCGAGCACCTTGCGGATCTTGCGCGAGTCGGCATCGATGAGCTTGGCGAGCAGAATCATCGGGTCCTTGGAGGCGTTGACGGCTTGCTTGCCCCCTTCATAGAGCTTCTTGCGGTTGGCGACATCATAAAGCTCGGTGCCATTGAGGATCTCGGCCGCCCGTTCGCGCGGCGACTTGCCGGCGAGGACCTTTTGCACGAGTGAATCCTTGTAGCCGACGATTTCGCACATCCAGGCAAGCGAATCGGCGAACTTGGCCAGCTCGAAGTCCTTGTAGAGAGGCCGCTTCGAGAAGAGTTTCAGTTCGAGCGAGCGTTTGTCGGAGTCGTTGAACTCCGATAGCCGTTGTTCGTTTGGCTTGGCGTATTCGTCGCCGGCGCGGACCAGGGTGCGGGCAACGCCGAAGAGAATCGTGTTGAAGCCGGCCCCACCCTCGAGCATGGTGTAGCGCTTGATGTTGTTCTTGCGCACGGTTTGCACCTTGGCGATGATGTCCCAGGCATCGGCGCAATCCTTCAGGTTCTCGCTCTTGGCGACTTCGGCACGTAGGGCTTTCTCCTGCATCACCTTCTTCGCCATCATGGCGGGATCCTGCAGGCCGGCCAGGCCGCCGTCACGCGCCTTGCGGCTATTGGCGACGCCGAAGAGCATGTCCTTGGCCTTGCGTTCGAATTCCTCACCGCGCTGGCTGTAGATCGACAGCATCACTTCGAGACGGTTGAGCCGTTGCATGATGAACGGATAGCCGAAATCGCGCAGGTATTCGAGGTCAGCAACCGTGTTAAGCCGATCGGTATGGCCGGGATGGCCCGAAACGAAGACGAGGTCGTTCTCGGCGACGCCGTTCTTGCTCCACTTGAGGTAGTGATCGACCTTGGCGGGCTTTCCGTTCTCGTAAACACGGAAGAAGCAGACGTCGAGATCATAGCGCGGGAAGGCAAAATTATCCGGATCGCCGCCGTAGAAGGCGATCTGCTGCTCCGGGGCGAACACCAGTCGAACATCGGTGTAGCGTTTGAAGCGATAGAGGTGATACTGCCCGCCCTGGTAGAGTGTGACAACGTTGGAGCGCAGCCCGGTTTTGTCCTGCGATTCGGACTCGATCTTGGCGATCATGGCTCGGCGTGCTTCGAATGCCTTCTCCGGTGTCATGTCGGCCTTCACGGAAGCCTTCACCTGCTCGGTGACGTCCACGATCTCCATGAGGACGTTGAGTTCTTCATCGACGGCCTTGAATTCGTCCGCCAATGTTTTGGCGTAGAAGCCGTCCTTGACGTAATCCTTCCCCTTGGAGCTAAGCTTTTGCAGTGCGCCCAGGCCGACGTGGTGATTGGTCATCACAAGTCCATCGGCGGAGACGAAGGAGCCGGAGCCCCCCGAGTTGAAACGGACGGACGATTTTTGCAGGTGGTCGTACCACGCCTGAGGCGCCTCGAAGTTGTGCTTGGCCTTGAGGTGCGCCTTGGGCGGATTGTTGAAGAGCCAGAGCCCTTCGTCAGCGAGATTTTGCTTGGTGTGCATCATGGTAACCAGCACGGTGAGTGATAGAAGACAAAGAAGCCGTTTCATGCGAATATCTCCTCGGGGCGGAACGATGGTGGATGAAATTCTGCTTCGTATAGCGACCGCAAAGCGCCGCGCGGGCGCTATACGAAGATTGCAGCGATCACGGTCCGGCGGCGATACGTGTATCAGGGCCTGGCGATGGCGGGGGTTGCAGCGGGCTGGCGGTCTCCTCGGGCGGCTTGAATAATTTCCCCATGCCGACCACCGCGGCAAATATCACCAGCAGGGCGAAAACCCCCAAAGCCACGATGTCGTTCACGTGGTCGCCGAAGTGCTCGACGACCTTCTCCATGTTGATGGCATTTTTGAGCGCCGGAAGGAACTCGAGGAAGGCGACGACCACCCCGGCCAGCGATCCGCCTGCAATGTATCCCGATGCAAGGAGAACGCCTGGGCTGGTTTCGGACTTACGGATCGCCTCGATTTCGGCACGCGCACGCGCCTCCGGATCGTCTCCCGCGGCTGCGACGTCCGCGGCTGATTGTCTGGCCTGGTAGGCGTCGATTCCCCAGCGCAGGATGCCGCCGAGAAAGATCGGCACGGAATACTGAATGGGCACATAGAGGCCGACGGCAAACGCCAGGGACGAGACACCACAGAGTTCCAGTGTGACCGCGATCATGGCGCCGATGAGGACGAGGCTCCAGTTCAGCTTCAAGGTCAGTACGCCGTCGATGATGATCTGCATGATCTTCGTTTTCGGCGCGGGGAATCGCGTGGTCTTGGTCCCGTTGTGCTCCTCGATGACGCCGCCGATGGTCGGGTCCTTGATCAAGGCAACGCGTCCTGTCGCCGGATCGACGAGGAAGCGCCCTTCCGGTGCGGTACCGTCGGGGACCTTGATCAGTTCCTTGCGGTCGCCGGGCTTGGCAGCATCGTCGGTCTTCTTCCGCATGAAGAACTCGCGTCGCGTGTCGAGAATCACATACTCCTTACCGTCGTGGGTTTCTTTGTCTTCGAGTCGTTTGCGTTCCTCGGCGGTAAGGACGACGGGCTGTTTGACCCAGACGACTTTCCCGGTGCCTGGTTCCACCAGATGAATGACCTTGACCTTCGCCTGGCTTTCGCTCGCCAGCTGGGTCGTCACCAGGACCAGGTAGTCCTTGCCCTGGTATTTCTCTTTCTTCTTGAGCGCTTGCATGTCTTTTTCCGAAACCGGCGGCACTTCGGCGGTGCTAACCTGAAGGGGTAAATACTCCGGCTCATCACTATACACGGTGCCAGCCGCATTGAAGGCCAGCAGGGTCCCGCCGATGACGAGGGCGGAAACGAGAGCGCCGAAGAGAATTGCATATTGGTTTAACTTGGGCGTGCCGCCGACGAGGAAGCCGGTCTTGAGCGACTGCGCCGTCGTGCCGCCGTTAGATGCGGCGATGCAGACGACGCCAGCGACGGAGAGTGCCAAGACGCGGTCGCGCGGCGACACCATGCTCAGTCCCAGAAAGATCAGGCACGTTACCATCAGAGTCGCCGTCGTCATACCGGAGATCGGGTTGGAAGACGAGCCGATCTCGCCTGTCAACCGCGACGACACGGTTACAAAGAGAAAACCGAACAGCAACACGAGGAGGGCGCCAAGTACGGCACTGACGATGCCGACTTCGGTCATCAGAAATGCCGCGAGCAAGGCGAGCAGGCCGAGACTGCCATAGATGACGACATTCATCGACATGTCATCGTCGGTGCGTTTGACCGCGCCGGTCGAGCCGCTGCCCGCACGCACTGACGCCATGCCGGACCTGGCGGACCGGACGATCATTGGCAGCGTGCGCGACATGCTGATGAGCCCCGCAGTCGCAACGCAGCCGGCGCCGATGAAGAGCAGGTAGTTGTTACGGATATCCCCGATGCTCATGTCCTTGATGAGCTTCTCCGAACTGGGAGGAATGACGACGGTGGCATTTTCGCCGACGAAGTAGATAGTGGGAATGAGCACCAGGTAGCCTAGCACCGCGCCCCCCATCATGATCGCGCCGGTGCGCATGCCGATGATGTAGCCAACTCCGAGAAGCTCCGAGGCCATGTCAGCCGAGAATACGGCGGCCTTGTTGATGACCGTGATCGGGACAGCGACGGTCTCCTTGATCGCATTCACGCCGATGGTCAGGAATTTGTGAACGAAGGCCAGGCCGAAGCCCACGAACACCGTGGCGCCGGTGGTACCCCCCTTTTCGCCCGAGATGAGCACCTGGGCGGCAGCAACCCCTTCTGGAAAGAGCAATGTGCCCGGCTGTCCCGGTCTGCCGTGCATCTTGACGATGAAAGCACGCCGCAGCGGGATCATCGCCAGAATTCCAAGGATACCGCCGAGGATCGACACGAGCATGACCCGAGGCAAATCCATATCGAAGCCGAGCATCAGCAGGGCCGGCATGGTGACGCCGACGCCGAAGGCAATCGATTCACCTGCGGAACCGGACGTCTGGACGATGTTGTTTTCGAGAATCGTCGCCCGCCGAAAGCCGAAGGCGGTCGAGAAGGCGCGAAAAAGAGTGATGGCAAGCACGGCGACGGGGATCGACGCCGACACCGTCATGCCAACTTTCAAGACGAGGTAAAGGGACGAAGCAGCGAAGACGAGACCCAGGGAAGTTCCCAGGATGACGGCTGACCACGTAAACTCCGGCATCGTTACGTTGTCGGGAACGTATGGCTGATGCGCCGCCGGAGCTGGTTCGTTTTCAGTAGCCATGCGACGAGTTCCTCTCGTGCGCGTTTAGCCGCGGTGCGCAGAAGCGCGCGGGCCGACGGCGAAACGGAGTATCGATGTCATCGCCATTAGCATGATGGATAGGACGCGACAAGGCAAGGGCCGAGTTGAAAAATGCGATTCGATTTCACTCCTCTCCCCCACAGGAGAGAGGAAAGAACGTTACCGCTCGCCAACATTCGAGTTCAGCGGCGGCGCCGGCTCGGTGAACGGGCGGGCAATAGGGGGTCCGGCCAGTGCCTTCTTCGCAACCGGCTTGCGATTGCCAAAAATGGGATCCGCCGGCACGCCCGGATTGCCGAAGAGGCTTTTGCAACCGCCGATCGGCAGCATGAGCAGAAAACAAAAGAGTAGGCGAACAGGTCGTGCCATGTCAATCCAATCTCCGCGGTCTACTTATTCATCGAACAGCGCCCGCTGATTCGGTGACCGAGAAGCAGCCCCGAGAGATTGGGTAACCCGAAAATGGGGAAACCGTGCCGATTGGGGGATGAGACGTTCGCGGGACTGTATAATCAGCATCATGACCGTATCCGACTCCATACACCACTACGCCGCAGTCGTTTTCGATTTCGACGGCACGCTGGCGGACAGCTTTGCCGCGATTGCATCGAGCGTCAATCATGTGCGTTCGTCGCGCGGCTTGAGTGCGCTAAGCATCGAAGAGGTGACTCGGTATGTTGGCCGGGGAGCTGAGTACCTTTTGGAGCAAACCATTCCGGGAGGCCAACTGGCGGAGGACCTGGCCTGTTATCGCGCCCATCATCCGAGTGTGATTATTCCGCTCACGCAGTTGCTCCCCGGCGCCCGTGAGTTGCTGTTGGCGCTGCACCGTCGCCAAGTCAAAATCGGCCTTTGCAGCAACAAGCCACGCTTTTTTTCGGAGATGATCCTCAAGCACCTGGAGTTGGCGCCGCTCTTTGCAGCGGTGCTGGGCCCGGAGGATGTGCCTCGCCCCAAGCCGGCGCCGGATATGTTGCTCGCAGCCGTCGAGCGCCTTGGTGAACCGGCAGACCGGGTGCTTTACGTGGGCGACATGACCGTCGATATTCAGACGGCAAAGTCAGCGTGCGTGCGCGTCTGGGCGGTGGCGACCGGTTCGGAGGCGCGCGGCGATCTGGAGGCCGCCCGGCCCGATCGGATGCTAACCGATCTCCAGGAGATGATCGTGGAACTGGAGCAAATGTAAGATAGCTGGCGTACCCAATGAGCGTTTGTCCGACGCTATTCAGGTGCTGAACCTAAGACAGCCGGAGACCCATCCCCGTGCCGCGGTTGCTCATCATCAAAGGGGCCGATGAAGGCAAGCAGTTCGACATCGCCGATTCGGTGGTGTCGCTGGGGCGCGATCCGTCCAACACCATCCGCCTGCACGACACCGAGGTCTCGCGCCGACATGCGGAAGTTCGCCGCGTCGGCACGGACTACGAGCTGGTCGATCTCGCCAGCGCCAACGGCACCTACGTCAACAGCGTCAAGATCACCCGGGCCGACCTGAACGCGGGCGACCGCATCACGATCGGTCAGTCCGTCTTGATCTTCAGCACAGGCCGCGACGACCCTGGTGCACAAACCGGCGATTTGGCCGAGCAAATCAACTTGATCACTCGCGCCGATGTCGAGCTTTCGTCCGCAATCATCAAAACGATCAGTGAAGCGGAAGGCAGCCGGCTTCTCTTGCAACCGGAGGACAACTCCCCCTGGTTGCGCGGTGCGCTGGCGAATCTCACGATCATGTACGAGGCCAGCCAGGCGACCAGCCATATCCTTGACATCGATCGGCTTCTCGACCGCATTCTTGAATTGATCTTTCGTTCGATTGCCGCCGACCGCGGCTGCATCCTGCTGCGCAATCCAAGCACGGGCGCCTTGCAGCCGAAAGCGCTGCGCTGGCGTAAGCCGGAGGAACGGCAAGAGAAGTTCGCACTGTCGCGCACCATCGTCGATCACGCGCTGCAGGAGCGCCTCGGCGTCCTGGCCTCGGACGCGGGACAGGATGCGCGATTTTCCAGCGGGCAGAGCGTTATCCAGCTCGGCATTCGCGAAGTCATCTGCGTGCCGATGAAGGGTCGCCATGAATCGATCGGCGTTCTCTATCTGGACACTCTTACGCCAGGACACGACCCGGGCGAGACCACGCGCAAGTTCACCGAGGATCACCTGGCCCTGGCCATCGCCATTGCCCATCAGGCAGCCCTGGCGGTTGAGGAGACGCACTACCATCATGCCATGTTGCAGGCCGAACGCCTCGCTGCCATCGGCCAGACCATCGCGGCCCTGTCGCACCATATCAAGAACATCTTGCAAGGCCTGCGCTCCGGCAGCGACATCCTCAAGATGGGCCTCAAGGACAAGAACGACAAACTCATCCAGCAAGGCTGGCGAATCGCCGAGAAGAATCAAGCTAAGATCTATGACCTCGTCATGGACATGCTCAACTATTCGAAGGAACGCGTCCCCACGGTCGAGCCGACCGATGTCAACCAGATCGTCAAAGACATCGGCGAGTTCCTGCAGCCGCGCGCCGTGGAGCTAAAGGTCAAACTGGAGATCAACCTCACCGAGAATCTGCCAATCGTGCAGGCCGATCCGGACGGGATTCACCGGGCGCTCTTGAACATTGTCGGCAACGCACTCGACGCTGTCGAGGATCGCCCGGAGCCGCAGGTTACCGTTGCCACGCGTCTGGACGACGCAGGCTGGGTGCGCATCGTTGTTCTGGATAATGGGCCCGGAATCGCAGCGGATCAAATCAACGATATCTTCCAACCGTTTATCAGCACCAAAGGTTCGCGCGGAACCGGCCTTGGGTTGCCGGTGAGCCGAAAGATCTTGCGCGAACACGGCGGCGACATCGTGGTTCAAAGCCAGGTGAACGTGGGAAGCAAATTCGTGCTGAAGCTGCCGATCAAAAGCACGCTGACTCCGGATATGAGTGCGACGACCGAAGACCTGCGCACAATGCCTCCGCCGGAGCCGAATTGAATCCTGCGCACAACCAGTGCGCCGGGGATCAGATTGGCCCTTTCCATTTCCTGACGGTCGCGGCTCGTGTGCAGATCGCCAAACAAGTATCCTGGATCCCCCAGACTTCCCGGATCAGCAGGCGCCAATCAAACTGGCCTGGCATGGCCGTTTGCAATTGACTATCCTTCGTCCGTACAATGAAAACGCAAGATAGTTTCCGAGATGGACGGAGCGAAGAGGAGGATGCCAAGTATGGCCTGGGCATGGAGGATGGCGACGATCGCGCTCGTGTGCTGGCTGGCGGGTTGCAGCGATTTCTCGCGGCACCGGTTCGGCGGCGTACGTCGCAGCGCAGATACCGAGGAAGGCCCGCCCAAGGCGGCGCCGGCCCTTGCTATTCGCAATCCCCCGGCCGTAGGCAAACCGCAACCCGATCCGGGCGTCAAGCAAGCCACCTTTATTCCCGATCGCAACCCGCCGATCGATCCCAATGCCCAGGGCATGCAGCATCCGCTGCGCGTCCTGTATGAGCGCGCGGCCCAGCGCCATGCCCAGATGGATTCTTATATCTTCCGATTGAAACGCCGCGAGGTGGCCCAGGGCAAAAAAGTCCCCGAGGAACTGTTGCAAGTCAAGATTCGCCGCAACCCTTACAGCGTCTACCTCAAGTGTCTTGTCGGCGAAGGCAAGGATCGTGAAGTGATCTACGTCCAGGGCAAGTACGGCAACAAGATGCAGGTGCTCTTATCCCCCAATGATTTCGGCTCCTCCTTCTTCAAACGACAGAGCATCGCGCCAGATGACCCGCTGGTGCGTTCCAAGAGCCGACATCCAATCACGGAGACCGGCCTCGGTGCGATGATCGATCACTTTGGCCGGGTGATTACTGCAGTCGAAAAAGGCGATTCGCAGGCCGGAACCGTCAAGTACCTGGGCCGACTGGAGCGGCAGGAGTTCGCGGCGCCGGTCGAAGCCGCGCATCACGCCATCCCGCCGGCAAGCGACCCCTTTTTGCCGAAGGGCGGCCAGCGCTGGTGGTTCTTCGACGCAACCAGCGGCCTGCCCGTCTTGCGCATCACGCACGATCCGTCCGGAGAGGTGGAATACTACTGTCACGATCACATTCAAGCCGTTCGCCTCGACGACCAGGATTTCGATGCGGACCGACTGTGGCGGAAATAAGCGGACCCTTCTCACTCTTACCACTTTTCGTTAACCTAGTATGGCGTTGCGCGATTCCGTCTGTAAATGGTAGCAAGACGCGCCAGCGACAGAGGCGATCGCCCGTCGCTGGCGCGTCCGGCTATCCAGGAATCTCGGACGCGATGTACCAGGAGCGAATCATGGAAACCGTGCAACTACAGTGCGGGAATTGTCAGCAGCTCATGGCGATCGGCGTCGAGCATCTGGGAGGCCAGGTGCAATGTCCGCATTGTCAATCGGTAGTGCAAACGCCGCCGCGCTCGCCGGATCTGACACCCCCTGCCCCCGCGTTGCCGAACATGGAACTTCAGCAGCGTGAGAGCATCTTCGCCAGCGCCGAAGCCAGCGACATGGTGATGGGGAGCGCGCCCTCGCCCAAGGTCGAGATGCCGGCGGCGGACGCGCCGACCCCGGAGGCGAGTGCAGCATTCACCCAGTTCAAGTCGCGGCCGGTCCATTCTTCCGGCATTGTCTCGCTGATCGCGTTGATCTTCCTCATCCCGTATGCAATCGTTATCACCGCGTTCGTCATCTACTTACTCCTGACGCAAGGCGCCCGCCACGATCCCTATGAGTATTTGCGCGATCCCGTTCCGAACCCCAAAGGTGGCGGACCGAGGATCGTCAAGCAACCCGTGCATACTCATCCGCTGGCGTCCCATCTCAAAACCAGCCTCGGCAAGCCGATCCAGATTGGCGATCTCCTCGTAACGTTCGAACGCGTCCGTCTGACCGACGAAGGCGACCTGCGCCTTCACGTCCGCGCGAAGAACGTGTCGACCAACGCAGCCTTCGAGCCGATGAACGAGGCATACGTCAACGCCAAGGGGGGTGAACTCTACACCCATCTCGAATCGAAATCGCAAAACATCAAGCGGATCTACGGCGCCTACCTCGACTATCACAAGAATCTTCAAGGCCAGGATGACCCCGTCGGCAGTGCCGTGCTGAGCCCGAATGCTGAAACACTGATCGTGCTGAAGACCGAGCCGCACCATAAAAAACAAGTCGCCGAGATCGCCAAGGCAACCGACAGTTACACCTGGCGCATCCAGGTACGCCGCGGGTTTGTGAAAGTGGATGGCAAGAACGTGTCCGCGACCGCCGTCATCGGCGTGGAGTTTTCCAGCACGGATATCGAACGGGAGAAAAAAACGTGATGCCCATCTAGCGCTCGTCGACGATAATCGGTGATAAAATGGATCACGCGCGGGCGCTAAACGGGGAGAGTTGATCTCGCTATTTTCGCAACTCCAGCACCACATCACTCCCCCCTGCCCTGATCGTCGCGCGCAGTTCCGATTTTTCTGCGCTGTTGTACTTGGCCGGGATCAGGCTCTTGCCCGACGAACGCCAGCCGACGCTCACCTTGTAATCGCCGGCCGGGGCGCCGTCGAACGCTTTGTAGGTTGTCAACTGGAACGACCCATCTCCCTCGACGACTCCCGAGGCGCTGACGCCTTGCGAAGTAGAACCCTTTTCGCCGGTGAACGTGACGGTCGCCCCCGGCATCGGCGTGCCGTCGAAATACGCCATGCCGCGCACGGGATGCGTCGGCTTGCGGCTCGCGGTCGAAACCCCGGGCTCGGTCGTCTTGATCGGCTTGAGGTCCTCGGGATGCACCGCATCGACGAGGATGTTGGCCAGCACCGGCCCGTCCTTCTTCATCGTGACCCAGACGAAATGATCGAACTCGTTGAACTCGACCCCCCGCACACGGCTCACGCCTCCGGTGGTGGCGAGCTGATAGTAGTTCATCCCCTGGCGGACCCACTTGTCGTAGCGGTGTACGTGCCCACAAAAGACCGTGTAGTTGCGGCCCTTGAGTAATTTCTCGATAGCGCCCCAACCATTCTTGGCGCCGTTGTTGACGTTCCACATCGGGTGATGAACAAAGACGAGCGTCCAGCTCGCCTTCGCATTGTCCCTGAGTGCCTTCTGAGCATACGCGATCTGCTCCTTGCCGATGTCGGATGTGCCGGCCGGGTCGTAGCCGTTGAGGATCAAGAATAGCGTGTTGCGATAGACGAAGTGGTAGTAGCGCCTGCCGAGCTTGGCGTCCCAGAATTTGGCGTCGTCCTTGTTGGCGACATCGTGGTTGCCGGGGACGTAAAAGAAGGGCATGGCGAGCTTGTTGACCATGCCGTCGAACTCTTTCCATTCGGCGCCGATCTTGTCGTCGGACTTCTTACCGCCTTCGATGAGATCGCCGACCGACATCACAAAAGCGGGCTGCATGAGGTTGAGCTTCTCGATCGCCTGGGCGAAGACATTGGCGCGATGTCCGCCGGTGCGATCGCTGACGATGGCGAACTGGAACTGGGCGTCGTTCTCGTTCCAGCGCAGGTGGGTGACGGGATTACGTTCCTCTTTCGCAAAGAACGTCTTGAGCCCGCCGCCGCCGACGCCCGACAACACCACCGCCGCGCAAACGCCGATCAGTGCGATCGACCCGATCCAGAGCCGTTTCATGCATCCCCCCGTCTTCGTTTAGCGCTCGCGCCGTATAGTCTGGTATTTATGGTTCGCCGCGAACGCCGACGGTATCCTAATCGATGCGCCCGCAATTGCAACAAATTTACGCAGCGCACATAGAATACCGAACGCACCGCCCCACGGAGAATCACGCCATGAAGCCTCTTGCAATCGCAGCCCTTGTTTCGCTGGTCCTCAGCAGCCTTGTCGTCGCCCAGCAACCCGCCGGCCACCTCAAGATGGCGCTCGTCAATATCAAGTCGCGTTACTCCGACGGCCCTGATCCCACGGTCAACCAGGCCAACCTCCAGGCTAACCTCAAACGGCACTTCTACTTCATCGACCGTCTGGCAGCCGACGGCGCCGAATTCATCGGCTTCCCCGAGCTCTCCGTCAATGGCTACCACTTCAGCAAGTCCATGACCTGGCTCAAGCTCGACGGCCTCGAGGTCCAGGCCCTCCAGAAGAAAGCCATCGAGAAACGCGTCTACATCAGCGTCGGCATCGCCCTCGAAGATGCCGACGGCAAACGCTGGAACGTGCAGATCGTCATCGATCCGCAGGGGCGCATCATCGCGGTGCATCGCAAGATTTGGCTCACGAAAGAAAAAGGCTTCGTCGAAGCGGGGAGCGAACACAAGGTGTTCGACATCAAGGGCATCAAGACGGGCATCGCGATCTGCGCCGACGGCAGCGATCGCAAAAACCTGGAGGCGCTGGTGAAGAACGGCGCCCAGCTCATCTACGCCCCGCACGCCAACACAACCGGAGGCACGATCGCCGGCTGGTACAAGTTCCGCGCCGCCTGGGCCGGCCCCGATGGCTGGATCGCTCAGCTCAAGGTCCATGCCGCCCTGCACAACCACGCGGGGCTTTATCACAACGACTTCGATCCGCCCACAGGCAAGGACGCCAACGCCGGCTGGGCGAGCGGCGCCTGGTTCATCGGCCCCGATGGCAAAACGCTGGCACAAATGCCGACGTCCACGCAGAAGAGCGACAGCAGGGAGAGCGTGCTGATTTATAGCGTACCGATCCCGCGGCGCTAGGGTTTGGACAAAAGGTGCGGGATTGGTCTCGGCGGATCCATTGTTCGATGCTTACGGCTTGAAGCGGTTGTGGTAGACGAGAAAATCAGCGAGTCGCTAACCCGTACAACCTTTCCGCCTCCTCGCGCACAAAACCCTCTTTGACCAGCAATTCAACTTGCGCTCGTGCGAAGGCCGGCCATTCGGTTTCGGGAATAAATCTGATTGCGCCCAACAAAGTCACCACTTCCCGCCCACGTGCACGCCACATGCGATACGGCAGCGGGTTATGATCTCCACCGGGCGTCGGCCGTTGATCGAAGAGGATTACGATGTCGGGGTTGCTTTTCAAATTCAGCCCCTGAACATACACGCGTCCAAACGATCCCTCGGCGGGAGTGATGCCAGTACGTTTGGCGATCTCTAATGCGTCGGGGTCGGTGCCAGGTCCGGTAAAGGGGCGCCACCAGGTATCTTCCGGCATAAGCATGAGCGCAGCGCCGTAGCCATCAGGATGAGCGGGAAAACGACCATCGTGCAGGCGGGCATACTGGTGCAGTCCGTTAGGTGCACCTGCGATGCAGTGAGCATGCCCCCCAAGATGATTCGTTGTACACATCCGGCCTCGCCCAGATATCGACGAGACAGGCGCCGGGCACTGCGAGCGCCAACGCAACGATGATCCAGACTTTGCGGGAGGGGAGCTTCATTCCTGCCTCGGCCCATGGCTAATCTCGATAGACGTCCCTGCGATGTGCGACGCGAACGACCAGGACGATCAGCTTATCGTCCTCAATCGTGTAGACGATGCGATAGTCGCCTACGCGGATTCGCCAGACGTCCTCCTCGCCTTTGAGCTTGATACAGCCCCGGGGTCGTGGGTTATCGCCCAGTTCGTCGGTGGCAGTTGCAATTCTTACTTGCACGGCCGTGGGCAGTTTGCGGAGAGCCTTGTCGGCCGACGTTTTGTAAATGACAGCATAGCGTGCCATGTCACTTCATTCCCAAACGTTTCTTGATTTCTTCGAGTGGAACGCCGCCCTTTTCCTTCAACGCCTTGCGAGCCGCCTTGATGTCGGCTTCGTCTTCGAGGCGTTGCAATAACTCAAGGTCCTCCACGGACACCAGGGCGGCGACGCCTTTGCCGCGGCGTTCCAGGATGATGCGCTCGCCGGCGTAGGCGACGCGATTGATGGCATCGGCCAGGTTGTTGCGAATGTCGGCTACTTTCATGATTCGGCTCTCCTGTACAAATTGGGCTTGATGTACATTATAGCGATAATGGCAGGAAGGTACAGATTGATTTGTGCCGTTAGCCGGACGCGCAAGCGACGGATAAGCGGTCCGTCGCTTGCGCGTCCGGCTAACCAATCATCCCCAGGAAGCGCAGGTACGGTTCCGCCCAGCGGTCGTGGTGCTGTGGGTCGTAAGTGCGCACCTCGAAGGAGCGGCGGACCACGGCTCGACCGTCGGCGAGCGAGCCCAAGAAGCCCAGGCCAATCGCTTGGACGAGGACGTTGCCGATGGCAGTCGCTTCGACGGGGCCGGCGACAACTTGACGATTGCAGGCATCGGCGGTGAGCTGACACAAGAGCGTATTCTGGCAGCCGCCGCCGACGATGTGGATGGTGTCGAGCTTCTTGCCCACCAATTCTTCCAAACGTTCCAGCACCCAGCGATAACGCAAGGCGAGACTTTCGAGGGCACAGCGCACCACGTCGCCGGGCTCTTCGGGAACGGGTTGGCCGGTCTTCTGGCAAAAGTCGCCGATCGCCACCGGCATGCTCCGCGGCAAGATGAAGGACGCATCATCGGGGTTGACGATGCTGGCGAACGGTTTCGCTGCCTCGGCCATCTTCATCAGGGCGCCGTAGTCGTAGGTGACGCCGCCGCGTTCCCAGGCGCGCCGGCATTCCTGCACGAGCCACAGGCCCATGATGTTCTTGAGAAGGCGAATCGTGACGCCGACGCCGGCTTCGTTGGTGAAGTTGACGCGCAGCGTACTTTCGTCGGTCTTCGGCGTTTTCGTCTCGACGCCCATGAGGGACCAGGTGCCGCTCGAAATGTAGGCCCACGAATCGCCTTCAGCTGGAACGGCTGCGATCGCAGCGGCGGTGTCGTGCGTTGCCGGCGCGATCACCGGGATCGACGAACAGCCCGCATGCGACGCCACGCTCGCACGCAACGGGCCCAGCACCGTGCCAGGCTGCACGAGGTTGCCGAGGATTTTCTCGGGGATGGCAAACTCCCGCACCAAGTCGCGCGCCCAGGTGCGCGTATGCGGGTCGATCATCTGGCTCGTGGATGTGTTGGTGTACTCGTTGACCTTGATGCCGGTCATCCAGTAGTGGAAGAGATCGGGGATGAACAGCATCGCCTCGGCGGCGTCCAGGATCGGCGAGCGATCTCGCATCAGCGCGAGAAGCTGGAACAGCGAGTTGAAGCGCATGAACTGGATGCCGGTCTGGCGGAAGATGTCGGCCCGGGGGACCTTCGCAAACGCGGCGTCCATGATGGTTTCGGTGTGCGGATCGCGATAGTGGCGCGGATTGGCGAGCAGCGTGCCATCCTTGCCCAAGAGGGCGAAATCGACGCCCCAGGTATCGACGCCGACGGATGCGAGCGGCCCATGCTCGGCTTCCGCCTTACGCAGCCCGGAGAGGATTTCACGCCATAGCCCCAGGACGTCCCAGTGGAGTGTGTCGAGTGTCGGCACGCCGCCGTTGGGGAAGCGATGAACGACTTCAAGGGCGAGGCGTTCGCCGTCGAAGGAGCCGATAAGCCCGCGACCCGATTCGGCGCCGAGGTCGAAGGCGAGGATTTTCTTGGTGGTCATGATGGTGAATTCAGCCTCACGCAAAGGCGCAAAGCCGCAAAGGAATCAGTTGATGAGTCCACCTTTGCGGCTTTGCGCCTTTGCGTGAGATTATTTCTTCGTGTTGATGATTCTCGGGATCGTCTTAACGATATCGGCAATGGCGGCGTCGTTCAGCTCGCCGGCGCGGAAGGCAAAGTTGGCGACGACCTTTTGCTTGACGGAGAGCAACACCGTGACGTCGGCTTCCTTGTGGATCAGGTAGGTCGGCGGGCCGACGGTGTCTTCGAAGACGGCGCACGGCACACTCGCCAGGGCGTGTTGCTGGGCCCATTTTACGATCTGCGGGTCCAGCTTGGTTTGATCGTCGGCAAGGAAGGTGACCCAGGCGCGCAGGTCCGGCATCTTGTTATTCTTGACAGCGGTATCGAATTGCTTGACGAGCTTGCCGAGCGGGTCGCTGGTCGTGCGTGCGAAGACGACGATGATGGGCTTGTCGGCCGCCTCGCAGATGTAGCAATGCTGGGTACCGCGCTCTTTACCGACCGAGACGTGGGCGGAATAGGGACCGGGCCGCTGATTGGGCTGCGGACCTGACTTGCACGGATCGGCGACGGCGTGGGAGGTGCAGACCAAGGCGGCGAGGACGACGAGCAGGCGTATCATGAGGGACTCCGAGTCAGCCTTTTTTGGCCCGAAACGCCCGCGAGGGATGCTCTAACCTTCGCTGCCGCTTTGGGCTCAGTTGTGGATTTAGTTCGATCCTTTGCTTTGCGTCGAGGCGCCGGTCACGGCGGGCGCGCCGAGCCCGCGCAGGTATTCCAGCTCCGCCTGGATCAGCCCCGCGTCGGCCTTGCGCCAGCAGCGCTGGGCAAGCTCACTGAAGCGGGCCATCTCCTCCGTGCGACCCAGACGTTCGCACACGACCATCATGCCGAGCGCGCCCTTGACCGAGCCCGAGTCGTGTGCCAGGGCTTCGAGAAACGCTTCCTCCGCAATATCGAGGCGATTGGCACGCAGCGCGCCGAGCCCCCAGTACTCCATGTGGTAGGCGCCGTGGCCCCAGGCGTGTCGGCCATAGTCGTCCTTGGTTTTGTCGACCGTTTTCGCCAGCAGTTTGACGCCAGCGTCGCCTTCGCCGGTGGCGCACTGGAGCAAGCCCTGCGCGAGCCAGAGGCGCATCTCAAGTTCCTTGTTGGTGCGCCCCGTTTGATAGGCTTCCTTCAGCACGTTGACTTCGGGCCGGGCACGCTCCGCGTCTCCTTTATTGAGATAGACGAGGGCGCGCATGTAGCTGGTGGTGTTCTTGTCCTTCGGGGTGGCGTTGGCTTGCTTGAGCGCCTCGTCCCAGTTGCGCTCGGCCAGGGCGAGGCGGAACCAATGGTTGCGCTGGGTGTATTTGTACCCCTCGCACTTCTTGCGAATCGCATGGGCTTCCTTGAAACGACCATCGTGGATCAGCGACTGCATCAACGTTTCGAGATGATGGCTAAACTGCCAATCCTCGTTGGGCGACACGCCTAGCAGCTTGTGGTAGGCCTCTTCCAGTTCGATGGCGCGGGCGGAGCGGTCGGTCGTCTTTTCCCACTTGCCGATGCGCATGGCCAGGTGGGCCTGCATGTGGTTGGCATGCGGGATGCCCGGCGACGAATGGACATACCCCTCGGCATGAGGCCAACCGAGCACGGGTCGGCGGATGTTCTCGTAGTGGTGCACCAGTTCGTGATGTGCGCCAGGATGGAGCGGGTTGATGCGCAGGAGCGCCTTGAAGAAGGGCACGGCCGCGTTCGGTCCGTCGGCAACCTGGGAGCGCGCGAACCAGCCTTCCTCGTCGTCGTCGTACAACGTGATCAGTTCATCGAGCGTCTTGACGGCCTCCTTGCGGCGATCTTCCTGCTTGACGGTTTCAATGAGCCCCTTCTCCTGGAGGCGAGCCTTGATGAGCCTTTGTTCGCGCTCGTTGCCATTCGCCATCAATTCCTGGGCTTTCTTGAGTGGTGGAGCGTAAGCCGCCCGGCCCCATTTTTCGCATGCTTTGCTGAGCCCCCACCAGGCGAAGGCACAGTTCGGATCGTGCTTGAGCGCGGTCTCAAAGCAGCGTGCGGATTCCATCCAGACGTAGGAGTAGTAAAAGGCGAGACCCTGATCGACAAACGCCTGGCACTCGGACGAGGACGTGCTGACGCGATAGGTGAGCTTGCACATGTCGGGGACGAGTTTCGCGGGCACCAACTTGGTGTGCGCCAGTTTGCCGTCATCTTTTTTTGACGTGGCTTTCGGATCGGGCTTCTTGTCGTCCGGTTTCTTGGCAGGCTGAGCGGTGGCAAAATCCGCGCAGAGACACACCAAGGTAATTAAAGGAAGAACGCGGAGGAGGTGGTTCATGGCGGGATTTCCAGAACGCGAGGGTTGGATGCACCTTCATTTTGGGCGTTTTTGCCAAAGATGCAACCACAATTCTCGCTAAAATACGATGAGCGGGGTCGCGTCAGCACCGCGTGGAGGTGATGCAGCAATCCATGGATCGCTTACGCGACCCCGCTTGGGGCGTTGGGCTCCGGCAGAAACTTGGCCGTAAGCCAGGCGATGAGCGCGGCGCCGGCGATGGCGCCGATGACATCGGTCACGAAATGGGTCGCAAGGATGAACTGGCACATGCACACCCAGACCACCAGCGCCGTTGCCAAGATCAAATAAGTCACGCGAAGCCAAAGGTTGGGCAGCAAATTCCAAAGGGCGAAGCCGAGCATGGTCAGCGCCAGCATGAACAAGAAAACACTAGCGGCCGGGTAACTTCCCAGTAATTCCGACGTGCCGAGCCAATTCTGGGCGTCCGGGGGACGCAAACGCGGGACCAGACGCTGCGTCCCGTAGAGCAATGCCAGCGAGACTGCCAAACTACAGGCAGTCGCCTGGGCCCCGCGATGGCGGCCTTGCAGTAGAAACAGCATCGCTGCCAGGGAGAACAAAACCCCAATTGCCAGGTAATCGCTCAGGTAGTAAGCGACTTGCATAAATGGCACAAGTGCTGGATACTGGCTTACTTGGAACCGAAAATGCGCATAGGCGCCCCAGTCTAGCGTCTCAATGGCGTCCATGTGAGGCATTTCTCCAGATCGCCTAAATTCTTCGAAACGATTGACATCCGTTGGTGTTAGAGATTATACTACAGGCAGCAATTGTGGTTGGTTCCTCGCCTCTGCATGGTCATATCTGTGAGGAGAGGATTACCAGGAGCAGCGTGGGCTACCCTCCCCAAGGCCCGCAAGGAACGTCGACACGGACGCTTGCGTCTGCAAAGCAAGCAAGCCCGAGAGCGGCATGGATGCAAGATCAGTGGCAACGGGTATGATGCTCACAATACGTGCAAATGTCCGATTCGCAACCGAAGTGCGAGACTGAGGAGCGCATGTCGAGCAGCTTCCAGGGGAAACCCGATTCCGAGCCGGACCCCGCTTCCAACAAGGAAGCGGTTGTCTTCCCGGAAGGTGCGCGCCCGACTGATGACTCCCCAACGGTGATTTCCAAAACAAACCCCATCGTGAACCCCGTCTCGTCCCACCAGGACAAGATCATCGACCTCGCCCGCAAGGCGACCTCCCCGGAGGCCATCGCCGAGAGTTTGCGTGGCCGACGACTGGCCCATTATGAATTGATCGAACCCATCGGCGTCGGCGGCATGGCGGCGGTCATCCGCGCACGCGATACCCAGCTCGATCGCATGGTCGCTCTCAAGATCCTGCCGCCCGAAATGGCCCTCGAACGCGAGAACGTTCAGCGATTCCACCAAGAGGGCAAGGCGGCTGCAAGGCTCGATCATGACAATATCGCCCGTGTCTTCAATTGCGGCGAAGACCAGGGGCTCCACTTCATTGCCTTCGAACATGTCGAAGGCATGAACCTGCGCACCGTTCTGGAAAAACGCGGCCGACTGCCCGTCGCCGAAGCGGTCCGCATCGTCATGCAGATTGCCACCGGCCTGGAACACGCGACGACGCGCGGCGTCGTGCATCGCGATGTCAAGCCTTCTAATATCATCATCACCCCTGCCGGGCAGGCCAAGCTGGTGGATATGGGACTGGCCCGCAACATGGAGCGCCGGCGCGAGCGCGATCTGACCCAGTCCGGCATGACGCTCGGCACTTTCGATTACATTTCCCCCGAGCAAGCTTTGGACCCGCGCGAAGCCGACGCGCGCAGCGACATTTATTCGCTGGGTTGCACGCTGTATCACATGCTGACCGGGCAGCCGCCGGTTCCCGACGGAACGCCAGCCAAGAAGTTGCAGCACCACCAGCATCACGCACCGGTGGACCCTCGCCAGATCGATCCCACCATCCCCGCCGAGATAGTGACCATCCTTGGCAAGATGATGGCCAAGGATCCGCGCGATCGCTACCAGCGGCCAATCCATCTCGTCCACCACCTGATGCAGTTCGGGCAGAAGCTGGGCATCACCGAGGGGCTTCCCGAAGTCATTCTCTACTCCGACGCCGGGCTACGGCACGAGCCACGCAATCGCCCGATTCTGCTGATTGGCCTGGCACTGGTAACGCTGGTTGTTGTGGTGACGCTGGTGTCGCTGGGGACCGATCCCGGGCCACTGGTTCCAACGCAGCTGCCGGTGAAAGGGAACGGATTTTCCGGTCCGGTGGCCGATCCTCGCAAGAAGAAGGACGACCCGGTTCCGGCAGCGACGCCCGAGTTCATCGAAAATCGTCAGGACCTGCGTGCGATGCTGAGTGATCCGGCGCGCGTGGTGACAGCCAAGCTGAACGCCGAGGTAACCATCCCGCTCGAAGGCCACGCCATCAAGGCGAACAAGGACCAACGCTTCGAGCTCGAGTCGGATGAGGCCGGCAGCAACAAGCTCGGCTTTACCTACCAAGGGGGCGCCACTCCCTTCGGCCTGACGATCGACGACGGCGAAGAAATCATTTTCCGGCGCATTCGTTTTGAGATCGATGCCGACGGGAACCCTAACCAGGCGGTAGCAATCGTGGCGGTGCGCGGCGGTCGCAAGATACGTTTCGAGCAGTGCATTTTTGCTCAGCCCAAGGTTCAGCAAATCTCGGCAACGAAGCGAGTCCCGCTGGCATCGGTGCTGATCGACACGCCGGAGGATGCCGAGAATCCTCCCGTGGTGTCCTTCGACCAGTGTTATTTCGAGAGCAACAAGGAGGCCGGTGGGCAAGTCGCCGTCGCCATCAACGGCGCCGCCATCGTGATCGTGACCAACTGCGCCTTCAGGCCTCACGGGGCCTTTTTCAGCTTTCGCGACAAATGCACCATCGAACACACGTTTCTGGACGTGCGGAACTGCGTTGGCTTCGTGGAGACGGGGCCGGCGTTTCGCTTTGGCAAATCCGGCACTCGGTCCTCCTCGGCGCGCCTTCGCGTTGAGCGCAGCGCGTTCCTGCGCCCGGGGCTCGGCCTGTCCGACGTGACCGGGCAGCCGGGCTTGATCTTCCTCGAAACCGGAGCTCGTGTTCAGTTCGAAGGCCAGCGAAACCTTTACTATCACCTCAACGCTCTCGTCGAGCGAAAGGGCGAAGCCGATCTCATTGCCAAGGAGGACGCGTTCAAGAACTTCCTGGTCAAGAATCAAGGCTCGGACGACCAGTCCATCCTGATCGACCCTGCCGATACGACCAACAATCCGCTCGCGCATGGCACCCCCCTGGCGAGCGCGGATCATGAAGTGCTCGCGTTCGGACTCAAGGCTCCCTATCACGAGAATATCGGCCTGCAGAAAACGTGGTTCGGGAAGGCGATGCCGCGGCCGGCGCCCGAGATCGCCAAGGCCTTCAAGAAATTCGTCGGCCCCGATAGCGACGCCGGCAAGACCGGCTACTACAAGAACCTTCGTGCTGCGATCGCGGCAGCCGAAAACGACGATGTCATCTACATCAAGCACGGGGACTCCCGCGACGTCAAAGCCGCCGTTGAACTCCGGCCGGGGATATCCGTTACTCTCAAGCCCTTCGACGAAACCCATAAACCGCGACTGATCTTTGACACCGATTACGCCAGCCAGGACTCTGCGCTTTTCACCATCAAACGCGGCCGCGGGATCTTGACCATTGAGCAGATGGAAATCCTGCTGGCGCCAGATCTGGCTGATTATAAGACCCAGTCGATGTTTCAACTGGGAGAGTCGGCCCATCTTGTATTCAAGAAATGCGTGCTGACCATGAAGCCGACGAGCGGGGTCAAGTGCAATGTCGTTACCTTCGTCGATCTCGAAGCGATGATGAAAATGGGGGCCGCCAGCGGGACATCCGCCAGGGTCGAATTCCGCGAGTGCTTCGTTCGCGGGGCAGGCGACCTCATCAGTCTGCGCGGCTCGCGGGTGCTGCCCGTGGAGATGGACGACTGCCTGGTCGCCCTCGACGGGTCGCTGCTCGATATCAAGGCGAATGACAAGGCGATGCCGATGGAAGTGGGCGTGCGCTGGAAGATGAAACGCTCCTCGATCTTCACGACCAAGTCCATTTTCGCCTTGCATTCGATGGCCGAGAAAGGCCTGATGGAAACGAGCGCCAACTTCGAGAGTTGCCTCCTGGCGTCGCTGGTCCACGATATGCCTGCAATTCTCTTTGACATGAGCCCCGATCGTCCGGAAGACGTTGACAAGTGCTTCAAATGGCAAGGCAAGCAAAACTATTTTGCCAATTTCGACGTCCTCAAGGTACGCGAATGGAAGACCTCGGACCCCGACATGAAATCAGAATCAGGCACTCTCACCTTCCCGAACCTCGACAAAACCATGCAGCAGAAGCTGTGGGACGCGACGCCCGATTGGTTCAAGGTCGCCGAGGCCGAGCAAAAGAGCATCCTCGGCTTCGGCATTCGGGAAGAGGTGGAAAAGCGTCTTCTCCCTGCGCCGGAACCGGATGAATGACCCCGCTCGCTAGACCGCTCGCCTCATAAAATTCCTCCATGACGATCGACTACGAATTCCTTGCTCCGCCGCGCATCGTGTTTGGCTGGGGCCGGCGCCGGGAACTGGGCGCGCTTGCTGCGACGCTGGGCCGGCGTGCCTTCGTCGTGCTGGGCTCGCGCACCTTGCAGCACAACGGCGCGTGGGCTGAACTCGCGGCTCACTTGCAGCAAGCCGGCGTCGAGCCGATCGTCGTGGCGACGATAGGGCGCGAGCCGGGGATCGCCGATGTCGATCAGCTGGTAACCGACTTGCGAGCGCGCGAGGCAGGGGCCGGTGATTTTCTGCTCGCGCTTGGCGGCGGCGCGGCGATCGATTTGGCCAAGGCGGCGTCCGCGGTCGTCACCAATCGGCACGGCAACAGTGTCCGGGATTTTCTCGAAGGCGTGGGCAAGGGGCTGCAAGTCACCGAGCCGCCGCTGCCGCTCCTCGCCATGCCGACCACCGGCGGGACGGGCACGGAAGCGACCAAGAACGCAGTCATTTCAGTCGCCGATCCGCCGGTGAAGAAGAGCATCCGCTCGCCACTCATGGTGCCACGTCTTGTCGTGGTCGATCCGGAACTCTCGGTCAGTGTGCCACCAGCCACGACGGCGTGGACCGGCATGGACGCGATCACGCAGCTCATCGAGAGTTATTTCTGTCGATTCGCCAGGCCGATCCCCCAGGCTCTCGCACTACACGGCCTGCAACTGGCGTTGCCGCGGGTGCGGGAAGCGGTGCGCGACGGCACGTCGCGCCCGGCGCGAGAGGCGATGGCGCATGCGGCATTATTGAGTGGACTGGCGCTGGCGAACTCGGGGCTCGGCCTTGCGCACGGCGTTGCCGCGGCGTTGGGAGTCTTTGCTGGGGTCCCGCACGGACTGGCCTGTGCGATGATGCTGCCGGTGGCGCTCACCGTCAATCGCATGGTGGCCGAGAAGCCGCTCGCCGAACTTGCACGCGCCGTCTTGCCGGCGGCTCCCCGTAGCGATTCGGGGGTGGTCGACGCGTTCATCGATCACATCGAAATGCTCTGCGCCGAGTTGGAGGTTCCCGCCCGGTTGTCCCTGGTGGGCGTACGGCCGAATCAGCTCGACGATCTCGTGCGTGGTTCACGGGGCAACAGCATGAACGGCAACCCGCGCCAGCTCAGCGATGGCGAGTTGAAAGAGATCCTGGAGGCCCGCCTGTGATCCTCGTCGCCGGCTTGACTCCCGCCTGGCAGCAGATCATGTGCTTCGAGCAACTCCGCGCGGGCGAGGTCAACCGCGCCGGCGAGGTACACTGGTGTGCGTCCGGCAAAGTCGTGAACGCCGGACTGGCGCTGGCGACGCTCGGCGTCCCAGCCCACATGCTCTCACCTGCGGGGGGCTGGTCGGGCCAGGCAATGCGCGCGGAATTCGCCGAGCACAACATGCCGGCGACCTGGACCGAAATCGCGGCCCCCACGCGCATCTGCACGACGGTGTTGAACCGTGGCGAGAGCATCACCACAGAACTCGTGCAGAACGCTGCGCCTCTGACCGAAGGCGAACTGGCTAGTTTTACCACGAAGTATCACGCGCTTGCGTCGGGGGCCGCCCTGGTAGTGCTCACTGGCTCGCTGCCGAACGGGACGCCGGCCACATTCTATCGCTCCCTGCTCGAATGCGTTCGCTGTCCGGCGGTTCTCGATGCGCGTGGCCCCGAGTTGCTGCAAGCGCTTGCCTGCAAGCCGCGCGTGGTCAAGCCGAATCGCGAGGAGCTTGGCATGACCGTTGGGCGGCCACTGCCCGATCGCGCAAGCGTGGTGGCTGCCATGCGCGAGCTATGCGAACGTGGGGCCCGGAGTGTTGTCGTCTCACAGGGCAAAGGCGCGGTGCTCGTGCTGGACGGCGTGCGCGTTTGGGAGCTGCTGCCGCCTGAGGTCGCTCCGATTGTCAACCCGATCGGCTGCGGCGATTGCCTGGCGGCCGGCATCGCCTGGGGACTGGAGCGCGGCGACACCCTGGTAGATGCCGTGCGTCTCGGCATGGCAGCGGCCGCGGACAATCTGCCTCAACTTCTCTCCGCGCGTCTCTCCTCTTCGCGCGTCCGGGCGCTCAAGGATCGAGTTGTCATCGCCAGCTCCGCATGATTTGCACGAGACATGCTTCCTTGCTTTCGTGCATTCATGCAGCGACACCCCTACTTCCACGCAACTAATGCAACCAACGCAACTGACGCACTTGACGCAACTGACGCACTTGACGCTCCAACTTAGCTTTACACGAAAATCGAAACGCGATACCCTTTGCGGTTGCCCATGGGATCATCCGCCGCGGTGGTTCCTGGTGGATGGGGATCGGCGAGTAAGGTTTGGATCGATGGCTTAATTGTTGTCGCTCCGTGGTGATTTGCCGTTGGCGGAGAACTGTAACAGGAAACTCAAGTGCTGCCATATTTGCTGAACATGATCTATCTGACTGCTGCCCTGTGCCTGGCGCCGTATTTGTGCTGGCAGACGTGGGTGCGCAAGAAGCCGGTGCGGGGCTTGGCCGCAAAATGGCTCGGGCGGGTCCCCTGGCGAGCTGAAAATGCGGCGCCCGTGGTCTGGTTTCACGGCGTGAGTGTCGGTGAGATTCACCTGCTGCGCCAGGTTGTCGCGCGTTTTCGCGCGAGGTTTCCCACCTGGCAGTGCGTGGTCTCGACGACGACAGCCACCGGACACGCGGAGGCGTGCAAGCACTTCGCGGATCTGCCTGTCGTTTTTTGGCCCTTCGATTTCACCTGGGCGGTCAACAAGGCGCTGGACACGATTCGGCCGACGCTCGTCGTACTTTCCGAAGGGGAGGTTTGGCCGAACTTCGTCTGGGCCGCCAAGAAGCGAGGCGTGAAGCTAGCCGTCATCAACGCCCGCATGAGCCCGCGCAGCGCGCGGCGATTTCGGCTGTTCCGCTGGCTGTTTTCTGGCGTCTTCACCCAGATCGACCTGCTCGGCGCACAGAACGACGAGTACCGCGCCCACTACGAATGCCTCGGCGCCGGCAACGTGATCACGGTGGGCAACATCAAGTACGACGGTGTCAGCAGCGATCGGCACAACGCCAGGACGCAATCGATGCGAACACTCCTGGGCATCGCCAGCGACGCTCTCGTCTGGGTCGCCGGCAGTACCCAGGACCCCGAGGAAGCGCTGGCCATTGACATCTACCGGCGTGCGAGGGAGACACATCCCAACCTTCGGCTAATCCTCGTGCCACGGCACCCGGAGCGATTTGACGAGGTGGCGCATTTGCTGTGGCGCAGTGGCTTGCCATTCGTTCGCCGCAGCGCGTTAACAGCGCGGCCAGCGAGTCAAGCCGATGCGATTATTTTGGTGGACACAATCGGCGAATTGAGCGCGATCTGGGGCATGGCGGATCTGGCGTTCGTTGGCGGCAGCCTCGACGGCAAGCGTGGCGGACAGAACATGATCGAGCCGTCGGCCTACGGCGCTGCCGTGCTGTTCGGACCTTTCACCTGGAACTTCAAGCAAACGGTCGCGGACTTGCTGGCGCGCGAGGCGGCGCTCGAAGTTGCCGACGGGGCGGCGCTGGAAGTTGCCGTGGCCCGGCTTCTCGATGATGCGAGGGAGCGGCAGCGCCTGGGTGGGGCGGCCCGGGCGTTTGTCCTATCGCAGCAGGGGGCGACGGAACGGACGCTGGATGAATTGCAGAAGGTTGCAGCGTGACCTCCCGTCCCACAGCCTTTCGGCTGTGGGCGTCTGACCACTCTACCACTCGGCACGCGCCAGTCATAAAAAACATTCGTGCTCACCATCAACGACATTTCGATTGCCGATACCTTCGCGGAAGCGTTTCCGATGACGGCCGCCCGGCTCATCGTCACCGCCGCGACGCCGGTGTGGGCGCAGACCGCAGGGCAGGTTGTTACGGGTTATGCGTCGAGTGTGATTGGGTGCGATGTCGAAGCCAGCGTCGAGAGAACGCTGAACGCTGACGAGACCGTGGACGGCCGACCTGGCGTCAGCGTCCTCATGTTCGCCTTCAACCGCGAGGCCTTGCAAAAGGCCGTGGTCAGCCGTGTCGGCCAATGCATACTCACGTGCCCCACGACTGCTTGCTACAATGGGTTGCCGATCGTAAAGAACAAGACCATCAAGGTCGGCGGTAGCTTGCGTTTCTTCGGCGACGGCCATCAGTTCAGCAAGAAGCTCGAATCACGCCGGTTCTGGCGTATTCCCGTGATGGATGGCGAGTTCACTTGCGAAGATGTCTTCGGCACCGTCAAAGGGGTCGGCGGCGGCAACTTTCTCATCCTGGCTGCCAGCCAGGCGCAGGGTCTTGCGGCGGCGGAGTTGGCCGTGGCGGCGATTCGCAAGATACCAGGCGTCATCCTGCCATTTCCCGGCGGCATCGTTCGTTCCGGGAGCAAAGTGGGCAGCAAATACAAGAAGCTGCGCGCAAGCACCAATGACTCCTACTGCCCCACGTTACGCGGCGCCGTTGCATCCGCCCTCCCCGACGGCGTCAATGCGGTCTATGAGATCGTCATCGATGGCGTCGATCAACCTGCCGTCGAGGAGGCGACCCGCGTCGGCATTCGCGCGGCCTGCGTGCCGGGGGTGCTCGGCATCACGGCAGGGAACTACGGCGGAAACCTCGGGCCGGTGCATCTCTACTTGCATCAATTATTGAAGTAAACCCAGTCCCCACTGCGTTGCCGCCATGTCGGCGATCGTGCGCCCGATGCTCAGCGACGCCGTCGCCGCGGGGGATGGTGCGTTCAAGACGTGAATCATATTCGCCGCCTGCACGAAGCGGAAGTCATCGACCAGCGCTCCGCTGCGCTCCACCGCCTGGGCGCGGACGCCGCTGCCGAAGGGATGGATGTCGGCCATTTGCAGCTCCGGGATCAGGCGTTGCAGCGACAGGTAGAATTGCCGTTTGCTGAACGATCGGATCATCTCGCTCATGCCGGTGCGCCAGTATTTGAATGCCATTCGCCAGAAACCGGGGAAGAAGGCGAACCCGGCCATGTCGCGTGGGGAGATTGTCCACCGGCTGTATCCCTCGCGGCAAAATGCCAGCACCGCGTTCGGGCCGGCTTCGATCTCGCCGTGTACGGTGCGCGTGAAGTGGACGCCGAGGAAGGGGAAGCGTGGATCGGGGACAGGATAGATAAGATTCTTGACCAGGGAGCGTTTTTCCGGAACGAGTGCGTAATACTCGCCGCGGAACGGGATGACGACGACGCCGGGATCCAGGCCGCACATACGGGCCACGCGATCGGATTGCAGGCCGCCGCAGTTGATGAGGTGCTTGCACGCGACGTCGCCTTGAGTCGTTTGCAGCGCCAGTTCACCGGAGCGTGATTGCACCGCAAGTAGCTTGGCGCTGGTGCGAATCTCCCCGCCGGCGGCTGTAATCAGCTCCGCGTATTTCTTGGCGACATCTTTGTAGTCCACGATGCCGGTCTCCGGCACATGGAGTCCGGCGATGCCGGCGACGTGTGGTTCGTGTTCTTTGACTTCCGCACCGCTCACGCGGCGCACTCCCTTGAGCCCATTGGCGAGGCCCCGGCGCAGCAACTCGTCGAGCGCGGGGAGTTCTGAATCTTGAGTGGCAACGACCAGCTTGCCGCAGCGATCGTGCGGGATGCCGTGCTCGGCGCAGAAGCGGAACATCGCCTCACGGCCTTCGGCGCAGTTGCGTGCTTTTTCGGATCCTGGCTTGTAATAGAGCCCGGCGTGAATGACGCCGCTGTTGTGCCCGGTCTGATGCTGCGCGATCTGAGTTTCAGCTTCCAGCACAATCAGTGAGACGCGGAAACGCTGCGTCAAGCTGAGGGCGGTTGCCAGGCCGACGATGCCGCCGCCGATGATTGCGATGTCCGTCATGGATCGAGTGCCTCGAAGCGTCATTTGCCCTTGGTCAATTCCTTCGCCAACAGGTCGCGATGCACGCGAGCCACATCCCACATGTAATGGCCGATGCGGTGCTTCTCGGTCGCCAGCTCGAGGTGCTCGAACGCCGACTTCTTGTTGCCGAGCAACTCCTGATAAATGCCGACGTACAGATGAGCATAGAAGAGCCGCTGGCTGAGCTGGGTCGGGTTGGGCTTGCCGGCCTTGCAGGCGGCGAAGACATCGTCGGTCTTCAAGTCCCCCTTGTAGAGGTCGTAAACTTGCCGCATCGGGACGCGCTTGTCGGCGCCGATCTTGAGCATGTCCTTGCGCGCCTTCTCGATGCCAACGGAGCGCACCATGCACATGAAGCGCCAGACGGCGTTCTCGACGTCGTTGGAATCGAAGTCCTGATAGCCTTCGAACTGCTTACGGCCATGGTCGTATTGAGCGGCGTAATAGTAGGAGATGCCGCGCTGCCAGTGGCTGATCTTGGCGGCGGGATTGAGCTCGATGTATTTGTCGAAGTCGGCGATCGATTCCTTGATCTTGCCAGCTTTGAATTGCACGAGGCCGCGCTGCTGATAGATGTTGGCGAGAGTCTTGTCGAGGGCGAGGATTTTGGTGTACTCCGCAACGGCGTCGGCGTATTTGTCTTGCCGTTCGTGAAGGCTCGCGCGCTCGGCAAGGGCCGCGATGGCCGCCCGTTTGTCATCGTCCGCGGGCTGCGCCAGCGCGGCAAGGGTGAGGCACAAGGAGGCGGCGAAAACGAGGCTGGCTTTCATCGGCGTTACTCCGGACGGAGGCTGGGTGCGATGGTTTCCTTTTTATGAAAGCCGGTCGAAACAAGAATGGCTGATCTGCTATAGTCTTGGTGTAACAAGATCTACCGTCCCGAATCTTGAGGAGACAAAGATGCCGGCCATCGCTGAACCCGCCGTGATGACCACCGAAGAGCTGCTTGCATTGCCTCGCAACGGCGTCGAGCGCTGGTTGATCCGCGGCCAATTGCGGGAGAAGCCTTTGACCGTACGTAATCGCACCTACAGCCGAATCATGACGCGCATCGCCAAGTTTCTGGATAACTGGCTAGACCAACAGCCAGAACCACGCGGCGAGATCCTGTGCGGCGAAGCGGGCTGTCGCTTGCGCCGCGACCCGGACACGACCGTCGGCATCGACATCTTTTACATCTCGGCAGCCGTGGCGCAGCGCGAGTCGGCGGATACCACCCTGATCGATGACGTCCCGGTCCTTGTCGTCGAAATCTTCTCGCCGAGCGACACCCAGGAAGAGATTGACGAAAAAATCGACGGCTACCTGCGTGCCGGCGTTGCCCTGGTCTGGGTGATCGATCCGCATGACCAGACCGTGACCATCTATCGTCCGGGGGCGAAGCCGGAACTGGTCAATAGCGGCCAAGAACTCTCCGGTGAGGGCCATCTGCCGGGATTTTCGGTGCCGGTGGCGGAGATACTGGCATGACAAGGGAATACCGATTATGCGGCCTGTGGTTGCCTTTTTTTGCTATTTTTGCTTGCAACGTCGCTTGACTTTCGCGATAATGTCCGAACGTTGAGATTTCAGATTCCCCCTGGAAATCTTCTCCCCCCTCGTTCTAGCTAGGATTGCGTTCCTGGCGCCGTACGAGATTGACGCGCGCATGCTCAATTGTTTTTATTTATACTTGTTGTTGCATCGCCCTTCGGGGCGGCGTGGGAGAACTTGTCATGGCCAAAGAACCGAACATAGTGAAAAAGGTGGCGAAAAAGCCGCCTGCCGACCAGCCGACCAGCATGGATCAGCTGGCCGGTACGATCGACATTCCGGCGCCCGTGGCCAAGCCGCGGCTGGCCCCCCAAACCGAACCGTCCGAGATTTCGGAAATCGAAGGTAAAATCGTTCGCAAGGATCCTCCCGTCGGCGGCTCGACGCAGCCGTTCGCTCAAGATACGCTTGCAACCGTGGCCCCCGACGATGCAGCTGAGGTAATGGTCATGCCTGCGCAGAAGCCGTCCGATTCCGGCGATGCGCCGGCACCCACCAGTGAAAAAGGCGCCAGCACTCTGGACCATTACAAGCTCATGAAGAAGCTTGGCCAGGGAGGCATGGGCGCGGTCTACAAAGCCCAAGACACCAAGCTCGACCGCATCGTTGCCATCAAGGTGCTGGCCAAGGAACTCTCCAGCAAGGAAGCGTACGTGCTGCGCTTCGAACGCGAAGCCCGCGTCATGGTCAAACTCGACCATCCCAATATTCTTCGCGCCTTCGATGTGGGCAAAGCCAAGGGCTTTCATTATCTCACCATGGAATTCGTCGAAGGCGGCAGCGTTGAGGGCTGGCTGAAGAAGCTAGGCAAATTCTCCGTCGGCGACGCAATGCACATCGTGCTGAAGACTGCCGAAGCGCTGCAGCATGCCCATGACAAGAGCATGATCCATCGCGATATCAAGCCCGACAATATCCTTCTTACCAAGGATGGCGTCATCAAGGTCGCCGATCTCGGCCTGGCCAAGGATACTTCCGAAGACGTCTCTCTCACCAAGACCGGCGCCGGCGCCGGCACCCCCATCTACATGGCCCCCGAGCAGGCCCGCGACGTCAAGCACGTCGATGGCCGGGTCGATATCTACGCCCTGGGCGTCATGATGTACGTCTTCCTGACCGGCCAGGCGCCGTTCCAGGGAAACACCATCGTCGAACTCATCACGGCCAAGGAAAAAGGCAAGTTCGACCCGATTCGCAAGCATAACAGCGACGTCCCGACCAAGGTCGATCTCATCGTCGACAAGATGCTCGCCAAGGATCCCAAGCAGCGTTACGCCACCTGTCAGGAAGTAATCGACCAGCTCGAGCCTCTCGGCCTGGCCAACGACGAATTGAGCTTTATCACCAGTGACAAGCCGGCGAACGGCTCGACATCGAAACTGGGCAAGACCACTGCCCCGTCGAGCAAGCCGAATGCGACGCAGCCTCCGTCGGCGCCGTCTCCCAAGACACAGGGCCCCGCCGGCCGCGTCGGTTCGGAAACCACCACGCCGAGCGCTCCCGTCCAACAAACCCAGATCGAGGAAGCAGACGAAGGGCACGCCAACGTCTGGTACTGGAAAATGACCTCCGAAGACGGCAAGAAGACCACCAAGAAGCTGTCCACCGATCAGGTGAAAGCCCTCATCAAGGCCGGGCACATTGCCGCGACGGCTCAGGTCAGCAAATCCGCCACCGCCGGCTTCCGGGCGGCGGGCACGTTCCCGCAGTTCCATGCCACCTTCCAGGCGCTCGACACCGCGATGTCGGCCAACGTCAAAGGCCACAAGTATCGCCAAAAGATGAAAGATGCCGTCGACGAAGATGAGCGCCGCCGGCAACGCGGCTGGATCTCGCGCATGTTCAAGGGCGTCGGCGGCACGCTTCTGGGGCTGCTGTGGATTGTCCTGATCCTCGCCATCGTCGGCGCCGCCGGGTACTTCGCAATGAAGTATTTCGACGTGCTCTGATGCCCGTTCGGCCGTTTCACGTTCGGCGCCCGCGTGGCACTGTGCGGGCGCTAAACGTGAACTACTTCCCGTCCACCAATTCCTTGAACGCCCGCCGATCGACGTGATTCTTCAGAAGATGAGTGTCTTCGTTGGCCCACCACAGATGTCCGGAGTGGGTCCAGCAGCCGTTGTCGGTCCCCTTGCGCGTAATCAACGGGATCGCGTCCTTGTCGCCCGTCCTGCCCACGCGAATCTGCTTCCAGCCAATCTTCATGTCGCTGAAGAGATAGACGCCGAACTCTTTCTCGTTTGCGTACACCAAATCGAGTTTTCCTTTTCCATTTAGATCGAGGAAGCGTACCCCCAGGTCGCCTTCCGTACCGCGTGTGCCTGGAAAGTTGAACGGCAACCGCTGCCAGTCTTTACCGGGTTGATGCGCAAAGACTCCGGTGTAGCCGTTAATCTTCTCGCAAATACCGTCGCCGTCGAGATCGAGCAAGCGCCGGATCGGCACGGTCATATCCGGTGCGCCTTTGCCGATTTTGTCGTCGGTGACCCATTTCTTGCCGTCGAAATGGTATACCCCTTCGGTGTAGCGATTCACTGCCATCGCCCGCGGCACACGTTGATAATGTGCGACCGACGCATAGCCGTTTTTCTGTAAGACCCCGAAGTGAAATCCGCCGCCCAAGAGCGTGTTGAAGCCGAGCCTAGCCGGGCCGGCGACGACTTTCCAGTGCGTAAACTCCGGGTCCCAGAGGTATGTCTTACCATGCCCCGCGCGCAGATCGACGATATCGAGATAGCCGTCGTTGTTCACATCAAGCAGGTGAACGCTGTCGGCACAGCCGCGCCATTGATCGCCGCGGAACAGCGATTTTTGCAACCAATCGTGCGCCTCCTTGAATGTCAAGAACTTCACCTTCTTGCCGTGCTTTTCGACTGCGTGGTCGATGAAGTCGATCACCTGCTCGGCCTTGATCCAGCCGTGCGGATGAAAGACCATATTGAAGACCCCCTTCTTGATGACGGTGCAGTCGAGAGCTGCCTTCCAGTCGCGTAACGTAATCGGATTGTTCGGCTTCTGCAAGTGCTGGGCCTGCCAATCACTCGGCGTCATGCACGGGAACTGCCAGCAATACTTGCCGATCACATACGGGTAGGGGTAATTCTCGATCCAGTTGACGAAGTCGCGGTCGCCCGGCAAATATTTCTTGAACCGTTCTTTGCCGTCCTCCAGCACTAGGTCTCTGGGAAGTTCCGGATCGGCGGACGTGAAGACGGTGAACACCGACGAATCGAGCGACAGGAAATTGGCCCGGGCCGACGTTTTGTTGAAGATTTCAGCCCAGTGGCGCGGGCTGGGGGTATTCATCGAATCGCAGCACGGCATGCGAAAGCAGATCGGCTTGTTGCCAGGGATCTCATGCATCAAATCGACGCAGCGATGATAGGTGTCGCTTGCCTTGTCGAAGCCGGGCCGAAAGTAGGGGCACGGGTGATCGACGGTGTGGACCTCGAAGCTCAAGCCTTCCTTGAGCCAGGTTTGCAACTGCGGCTCTTTCGGATCGACATTGCACGTCATGATGCTGACCGGCGCTCGGCCGTCGATTTTCTTCAAGCGATTGAGGATGGGCCGCAGGAAAGTTTCGTACTTCTTCGGATCGCGCATGTCATCGATGGCGAGGATAACGACGGCATCGACATCGGGTTCGCCGACCCACTGCGGTGTCGTGAGCTTGGGGAACTTCGTGTGTGGGTAGTATGGATCGAGGTCGTCGAGATAGGCGAGGCGATTGCCGGGGGCGATCGTCGGAGGTTGGGCGAAGAGCGGGAGGGGGAAAAGAAACAGGGCGAGGAGTGGGAGGGTGCGCATGGTGAGGCCTCTTCGCTTTTTATTTTTGTTGCCGGTACAGACACACCAGAGTTGCTCGTCTTGCGAACGCATGGAAAGTTCAATTTCGATTGACCGGAGGGACCTGGACATCGTTGGGATTACCACTTCACTCTTGATCGTTGCATGATAACCAAAAGGCGTCGCGCATGTAAAGCGCCGAGCACAAAAACCCCATCAAATGAGGTAAGAGTCCCTGCGAAGGAGTCCGGGAAGACCAGCACTATCAAGTCGCACCAGCCGGCTCACGCCGGCCGTTCGCCAAGCAGCGATTGCAACAGCGTTGCCGGGTGTACTGCCTTCCTGCCCGTGAAGTGCTCGATTTGCAGTCGGCAGGAAAAGCCCGGGGCGACGATCACCGTCTCCGGGTCGGCGGCGCGGATCGCGGGGACGAGCCGTTGCTCGCCGACGAGGCGCGAGATTTCGTAGTGCTCTTTTTCATAGCCGAACGATCCCGCCATGCCGCAGCAGCCGGCGTCGAGATCGATCACCTCCGCGCCCGGGATGCGCTTGAGCAGCTTGAGCGTCGGCCCCATGCCAACGAGCGCGCGCTGATGGCAATGTCCCTGCACGAGAATGCGCGTCGGGCCAGGGCGGACCCTCAGCTCCCCTCTCCCCCCGGGAGAGG
>SXGT01630555.1_pt1 | contig 57820 bp, 61 predicted proteins | sample 3176221 | NCBI WGS metagenome assembly SXGT01 (sample SAMN11356862, study PRJNA531348) | freshwater metagenome | isolation source: freshwater sample F1-120 | place: China: Fuxian Lake, Yuxi | collected 2017-12-25 | reverse complement strand
TTCGACGAGTTCAGTCAAAAGTTTGCCCCAAAGGACGATCCTTTCGGGCTTAAACCTAACTATACAGGTGTGAACAGTGCAGAATAGTGTAAACCATGTGCCCGGTATAAAGTGTAAACCAGGTACCAAGAAGTACATTTAAAGGTTGTGATTCCAGAGTCTTAGGGGTCAAAAAACGCTTTCGTAACGCTAGCGCGGCCCCAGCGAAACTACCCACCAGGTCAAAATTGCATTGGTTAAAGCAACTAAAAAATAAGTGTAATTTCAAATAGATAATTTACATTGTTTATAAATGTTATTTATGTTATATTAGGCATATAAGTTAGCTATGAGAGCTAACATCGGAGAACGGATGGAAATTATTATTACTGAATGGGCTTTAGATGCTTATCTCGATTTAAAAAGTCGAGTGGCATTCACAGGTGAGCAATACAAGAAAACGATGCGCCCGGACGTCATGAGACTTAAGAATTATCCGAATGATACAAAATTCAGTGTTCAACAATTTTGGTCTATCGCTGAATGCCCTCCGGGGCAAAAAATTCAAGATGGCTTTAAAATGAAGTGGGACAAGATGGGAAATGGAAGAGTAGAAATCCGGCTCCCAGTGGGACTTTTAAAGCATGCGTTTCTTTGTGAGGCCTATGTTAAAGAAAATCCCAAATACGAGCAAAGAAGGCTTGCTCGCTTCAAGACACATCTTCAACTTATTCGCCAAGGTGTTTATACAGAAAGGGGACGATTATCATGAAAGCAGAAAAACTTGCACCAGATCATCAGATGGAACTCTTTGAGATCGCGACGAGTATGAAAGCTGCAAAATTGCCAACGAATTTTATTACCCAAGCGGTTCAAACAGCTATCGCTTTCGATGGGGTCTACGATCTTATGAAGATGTGGATCTCTGAAGGTGATGCCAAGGAAAAAAGTGAAATTGTCGCAGATATTCAAGATATGATTGATGACTGCGCTCAAACCGAGCGGGCAGAGGCTCCCTACGTTAAATTTAATGATCTAGACGAGATCGCCAAAAACATTCGTAAGTTTAAAGACTCGCTTATTATTGAAGTAAATCAGAAAGGGGGACTCACCAAGTTATCTGAGTTGACAGGCATCCCTCAGCCTTCACTATCCCGGTTTTTTAACTCTGGCTCAATGCCTCGGCGACTCACGTTACTTAAGATCGCAAAAGCACTTAAGCTTGATGCTGTAAAGATGGCAACCGAATGGTCAAGGTAGGTCTGGCACTGCAACCACTTGCAACCAATCAGAGTACATTTCTGTCGATCTCTGTAGATCTTGGTAGATATCGCTCCGTAGCAAGTTATTGATTTGCTTTGTTTCTACTTTTTGTTACAAATACTTAGGACGTCAGGATCAATTCGCCGCCCCGATTTCTACATTCAATTTTTTCAAATACTTAGAATCAAAAACAGCGTCTGATTGAGACGCGGTAGTCGCCTTTAATATTCCGAAAAGAAGTCATATCGGAGGTCCTATGGGTTACTATATTAGATCGCTGCCGCATCGCAAGAAGTCCCCAAATTGGAAAGTTCAGTTCGTATCGTATAAGCGCAAAGACATCGAAGGTGCCTACCGGCCCAGCCACAGGCGCACCTGGGATATTTCTAAAGATCGCTGGTCAAGCTTAGGTTTCCACGCCGGGATGAGTTACGAGGAAGCAAAGGTCCGAATGCGCCAACTGAATGCCGAACTTCATCTCAAGTACCAGGAAGAAAGGATTAGACGGCTTGAGAAAGAAAAAAGGGAATCAAAATTGAGGCGAGACTCGCTTCTTCCTGAGAAGTTTGTCGAGGAATTTGAAAAACTATTTTTACAAGTCCGTTATGAGAAGACGGTACGGGGACGAAGGAGTTTCCGGCGGGTATCTACAATCTGGAACGCGACTCAAAAAATGATCGAAACTATCCGAATCGATCCATGGGAGTGGTTTTTTCATATGAAAACCATCTACGACTATTTTCGTTCAAGGCAGTTAAGCCTCTATTATATCCATGCGATCTTAAGAACGGCGAACCTATGGGGGTTTTTCATCTCAAGGAAACTGGCCAAGCCATTTCTCCCTGTTGGGGTCCCCAGAGGTTACGAAAGACAACTGCTACTTGAAAGTTTTTATCAAAAATCCAAACGAAGAAGACCGTCGTTACCTCTGACCACGGAAATACTTGTGAGGGCGAAAGATAAAATGCGGCCCTCGCATTTCAATTTCCTATACTTAACAATGTGGTTTGGTCTAAGACCACAGGAAGTCGAGAATTTGAAAAAGATGAGCTCATGCACAGTTGAAAGGATAAATTCGGGAAGAAGGATTCTTAAGGTCTTTCAAACAAAACTGGTGGCACTCCCACCCGAAGATCGATGGAAGCCGATTCCAATACTCTATAGCGAACAGGAATTTGGACCTGGAATCATTTCCCCGGGAAACTTTAGAAGACCGCTTTCGAAAACAGTGCACCGGTACTTTGGCGCTGGCTATGATCTCTATGCAGGCAGAAAGGGATTTACAGATCTCATGCTTTCGAAGGGGCATTCTTTGGAAAATATCAGTATCTGGATGGGACATTCAAGCATCGATAGAACTTGGAGAAGCTACAAAAACAAACGCAGGTTCCACTTAGATCAATATTAAGAGAGAATTCCAACTTTAACTTTCCCCATAAATACGCTAAAAAAGAAGCAGAGAATTTTATGAGTGAATATCAGTAATATGAATTTCAGGCGATCGATCAACCGCTGACGTCTGCTCAGATGCAGACGGTCCGAAAGTTATCGACACGGGCGGAAATTACGCCGACGAGCTTTACCAATGAATACCATTTTGGTGGTTTCAAGGGTAACCCGACAGCCATGATGGAACGCTACTACGATGTATTTCAATATTATGCCAACTGGGGGACGCGTTTGTTCATGTGCCGAATTCCCAGTAAATTGGTCCATCTTAAGGTCATCTCTAAATACGAGTGCGAAAGCCTCTCGGTTCATGCCAAAGGCGATAATGTGATTCTCGAATTCAGAACTGAAAATGATAGTTATACTTGGGTGCAGCCTCCTCACCTTGAGTCCTTGATACCAGTCCGAGAAGAGTTAACAGTGGGTGAACTTCTTAGACAGAATTGACCTACTAAAATCTAAAACCGCTTATCTTTTGGCACATCAAATTGTTTTATATAATTTGTAAGTATTTAAAATAATTAATCTACACACTTGCATAATTTTTGGTTATTTTATGGTTATAATATGGTATTAATTTGGCAAATAGAGGTTTTATAGGAGATCCCATATGCGTTCATCCTCATCTGCACAGGTTTTTAGCAATGTGCCCAACCATGATTATTTAAAGTTCTTTGAAAAATCCAAGCTAGAACCCAAACGGGTAGTGGATTTTTTGAAGTTCGATCAAACTGACGTGGCCAAAGCCACAACTCTTCCCAAATCATCGATCCGTTATGATGAAAGAATTCCCCAAGAGCTAGAACAACGACTTACCGAAATTGCCGTGATTTGCGAATTGGTGGCAGGTTACTTCAAAGGAGACGTTCAAAAAACGGCACTTTGGTTTCAATTACCCAATCCGTTGCTTGGCAATATTGCTCCTAGAGAAATGATCCGTTACGGGCGGTATAAAAAACTTTTGAAATTTGTTCAATCCGCTCTAGCTGGGATCTCGCCCTAGTGAAATTTTTTCGATGAAAAAGAAAATAAACAAATCTCCACTCTACCTTCTGGACAAATTTTCTGTCCATGACATCAAACAGTGGGAGAACATCAAGAACCAAGTGCTGGAGTATTATTGGAATGTCTATTCCGTTCTTGCACACCAAAGAGCGCAAGTTTTCGACGACCTCAAAAAACTTTTCATTCTAAACTCTCAACCCTACGAATTTGAGGATTGGCAACGGGTTGTAACATACGCATTTACACTTAATCCTTTATCAGCAATCGGGAGTATTGCCAGCCCACCAGGGGGACGATTTAACATCGGTGACATCGATGAGAGCAAGTTCTCAAAGTTCCCTGCGCTTTATTTGGCGGAGGATAGAAAAACAGCGTACATGGAAAAATTTGGTCTTTCTGAAGATCAAAAACTGCGGGGGGTCACAGCTCCTGAGCTTACTTTATCGGAGACAGAGCCGATCTCTATCGTTAGTATTTCTGGAAAGCTAGATGCCATCTTTGATGTTGAGAATAAAAAGGCCCTTATGGAGTTTGTCAGTATCACCAAGGGTTTCAAGATCCCAAAAAAAATTTCTGAAATGGCGAAGCATTATAAGATCGAGGCCCAATCGGTAATTACAAATGTGGATGCCCTTTATAATTCCCTATTGGATCCTAATTGGAGACGTTTCCCTCAACAAGCAGATACTCCATCCAACTCTCAAATCTTTGGGCAAATCATAGAATCCGCTGGCTTACAGGGAATTCTGTATAAATCCAAGAAAACTGGGAAGAAATGTCTAGCTATTTTTCCTAAAAACTTCGAAGGTTCTCAATGCGCGATTGAACTGCAGGGCGTTATTCCACCCGAAGTTACCAACAGGCGAATGGACTCTGCGAGCTGGATGAGATTTATTCAATGAGTTCTGAAAATACACTCGAATCCCTGGAACGAAGACTCGCTGCTCTAGATACAGAACGCCAATCCTTATTATCTCAAATTAAAACTATCAAAGTGAAACAGCATTCAACTCCCTTGCCTTCCGAACTGCCACCGTTGTTAGGACGGGGGGTGCTAGACATTGTCCCTATTAGCTCAGAGGAAAAGATTTCCCTTTTTCTCAAACTCTTTCGTTGCAGGGAGGGTATCTTTCCCAAGCGTTGGGAAAGTAAAAAAACGAGCAAGCAAGGTTACTCGCCGGTCTGCGAAAATGAATGGGTTAAACCCATTTGCAAAAAGCCCGAGATTAAATGTGCAGATTGCAAACACCAGAAATTTTCGCATCTCGATGAACTGGCGGTTGAATCCCATTTAAAGGGCGTATCTACCATCGGAACCTATGCAATTCGTGAAGATGACACCTGTGTTTTTCTGGCCTCTGATTTTGATGAAGCTGGTTGGGAAGGTGATGCGTTAGCATATAAGCAAACTGCGCGAGAGCTAGGAATAGACGTGGCTATTGAGCGATCGCGGTCAGGAAATGGAGCTCACGCTTGGATTTTTTTTCAAGATCCCATTCCCGCTAGAATGGCCCGTTCTATTGGCACTATCATTTTAGCAAAATGCTCAGAGTCTAATATTCGTTTGAGCCTTGATTCTTACGATCGATTTTTTCCTGCTCAAGATTATCTACCGAAAGGAGGGTTTGGAAATCTTATTGCCTTGCCATTACAAAAAATTCCCCGCCAATCCGGTAACAGTTGTTTCTTGGATGATACTCTCACCCCAATCCAAGACCAGTGGCGATATTTGAGTCAAATTCGAACCCTTTCATTTGCCGATGCGCGCGAAATACTCGATAAATGGTTACCGAAAGTACAGCCTAGTTCTAAAGCAGATGCCTTCGATGATATCGCCTGGATTACAGATAAAGCGATTTTGGAAACTAGTATTGCTGCACCCAGTGAACGTCATCTACTAGATGGAATGACGATTGAAATTACTTTTGGACCTATGCTTTCAATCCCATTGGCCAATCTGCCTGGGAAAGTGGTTTCTAAACTTAAAAAAACTGCCAGCTTTCCCAACCCTGAATTCTATAAAAAACAACGAATGAGAATGCAAACCTACCCTCATCCGCGCTTTATTTTTTCGGGTGAAATGCGCACGGACGACATGCTACTACCCAGAGGAGTTCTCGATGCAGTCACAGGAGTATTGACCTTGGCCGGTGCCAAAATGATTATCAGAGATGAACGCGTTGCTCGGCGCAAGATTAAGGTTGAATTCACAGGCCAACTTACGGACCTTCAGCGAACAGCCATCAAAAATTGCAAGTCGTCTGATATCGGTATCCTTTCGGCGCCCCCTGGCGCAGGAAAGACCGTGATGGCTTGCGCTTTGATCGCAGAACGAAAGGTATCAACGCTTGTATTAGTAAACCGCAGACAAATATTTGATCAATGGAAAGAAAAAATTTCCTCTTTCCTTGCAATCCCTCAAAAGGAGATAGGAACCCTAAACAACAATGCAAAGAAAGCTACCGGGCGAATTGATTTAGGAACATTGCAATCTCTGACTCGAATCGAAGACTTGAACGAGATTAGCCAGCGATACTCTCAAATTATCGTTGATGAGTGCCATCACATTCCGGCTACCTCATTTGAAGCCATCCTGAAACAGATCCCGGCAAGGTATGTTCTAGGCCTTACTGCCACGCCGTATCGCAAAGATGGCCTAGAAAAGATTCTCTTCCATCAGTGCGGTCCCATCAGGCATGAGATTAAGTCAGCTGACGGGGGTATTCTTAAAAAAACCGTTACCATTTATGAAACGGGTTTTCAGCTTCCGGAAGACGCCGGGCAGGCGCCACCCTATCACGTCTTAATCCACCATCTCACTAATAATTCTACAAGGAATACACTTGTGGCAAAGAAAGCCATTGCTGAAGTCAGCAAGAATGGATTTCCTTTGCTTATATCCGATAGGAAGGAACACCTAGATGCACTTGCCTTGGATTTAAAGAGGGAATTTGAATTTGCCTGCCCAGCCACGTCCCTTGAAATAGTTAGACTCGATGGCAGTTTGAGTAACAAGAAAAGACAAAGCGCAATAAGCCAAGTGAAGGAATTTCGCCATCAACAAAAGCCAGTGGTTTTGATGTCCACTGCTTCCCTCGTTGGTGAAGGCTTTGATCTGCCTGAACTTGACACATTGATCTTAGCAACACCTCTTTCTTTCGAAGGCCGAATGATTCAATATGCGGGTCGAATTCACCGGTTAGTTGAAGGCAAATCTAGAGTGCAAATTATTGATTTTGTCGATTCTTGGAATGCGATGTTGCTTAAAATGTATAGGAATCGGATCAAAACCTATCGAAAGATGGGTTATGAGATAGAGGAACCCTCAAATCTAATGGGAGTCCAGAAAGTACGCACTAATTTGATGGCCCTTTCCACGGAAGTTGGTGTTAGGTGATTGCTCTCCCCCCATCCAAAGTGAGGAACGAGTATTGGATTCACACGGTAAACTCAAATCCACCACATCCATGGACGGAACGTTCGGGAAAGTGGCTACTTTTTGTGCCCTTCCAAAAACTTGATCAAACTTGGAAGCTTATCGCAGAGGAAACCGTAGCTGGACAGTTGGGCATTGAATCTAAGGCAGCAACAGCAAAGCCAAATCCAATAGCAAAAAATTCTTGGATCAAAGTTGTTTGCGTTTATACGTATGATTTGAGCGATGTAGAAGATGTGATGAGAGTTCGAAAGCGACTAAGGACGATTGGCTTCGAGAAAAAACTTTCTTACAAAACCGATCAAGCTACAGAACAACGAATTTATTCAACTGGTAATAATCGTGTTTCACTATTTTTCGAATAGGAGGTATTAAAATTATGAGGATTTTGCTTTTATTTGTTGCTTTAGTTTGTCACGGAGCGGTATTTTCGAATTTGAAACAAGATATTTATCTATTTGATCCCACTACTACCACAATGAAAGGTGTATTACACAAGAAAGTTTTCCCAGGGGCACCCAATTATGAAAGTATCAAAAATGGGGATAAGGCGGAGAAAGCCTGGTTACTAACATTACCTAAGCCAATAACTGTCTTTTATGATGGTAAGGATGGCGATCCTACTTCTGTAAATGAAACTGAAAGTGGAGTCAGAGTGATTCAACTAGTAACGGGCAAAGATAGAGACTTCAAATTATTAAGAAGGTCTCTTGGAAGAGAAATTTCATGTACAGGCACTTTGTTTCATCAACATACCGGGCACCACCACGCCAGAATCTTGATGGATCTCAAAGTTTGTAAGACATTGGATCAGTGAGGGCTAGAAGATGTTTGTCCGGGCAATTCAAGGCAAGAAGAACTCTGTCATTTATATTACAGAAAATGGAACCAGAATGATCCGAAGCGGTGGGAAATGGACCTGGAGGAATAACAATCCAGGAAACATGAGGAAAGGAACCAAGTCTCGATCATTGGGCTCTATCGGAGTTGCAGGAGGCTTTGCGGTCTTTCCAGATTATCAAACAGGCAGGGCGGCATTAAAGGGACTTTTACAAAGCACATATTTGCACTGGAGTCTGTTTCGCTTAGTTGAAAAATACGCTCCTCCTCAAGAAAATGACACTGAAAACTATCGTAAGCTTTTAAAAAAGCTCACCGGGTTCGATCTAAAAAGGGCTGTGCATAGCCTGAATTCAAAAGAAATGGAAAAGCTGTTGGATGCCATTCAGCGGATAGAAGGTTTTGAACTCGGGACAGAGGAATTCTTGGAAGTTGCCAAAAAAATCATTGATGTCCAACGAGATAAGAAAAATCGCATCATAGGCTATTTAGTCGAGGGTATTGGTCTGCTTACGCCACTTCAAACGGTAAATGGTATATTGTCCGGGGAAATAGACGGGGTTGTCGCACAGAAAGCAGCTTCAAGGTGCAGCTCGTGAGCTGATCCAACAGAACATCAAAAATCGGAATGGCAACGTTTGGTGGGATCACTCAATGGTCAGGGGCATTCTTCAAGCGTTGGAACGGAAAGGTCTAACCCCATGCCCCGGATTTGCCTTCAGAAAAGCAGGGATAGCCCACCACGTAGGTTATAAATACAGTTGATTCAATATGTTAGATAGTTTATAGGGAAGTTACGATAGTTACGATTTTTTTCGTAACAACCGTAACTTTAGATTTTGAAAAATTTTGGGGAGCGATGTTTAGAAATAATTGGTTCGTTGGCTGCTCTACAGCCGAATTAAAAGATAAGCCACTTGGAACCGAAATTCTCAATGAAAAAATTGTTCTTTTTCGCGATGGGAATGGTAGATCGCAAGCTCTTAAGGATCGTTGCTGCCATCGTGGTTTCCCTCTCTCAAAAGGCCAAGTTTGTGAAGGCAATATTGCCTGCGGCTATCACGGGTGGCAGTACGATGGAGCCGGTCAATGTGTAAAGATACCCTCGCAAACTCCAGACAAGCAGATATCAAAAGTTTACCATGTCCCCAATTTTTCTTGTGAAGAGAAGGATGGCTATATCTGGGTCTGGTTAGGAGATACGGAGAAAAAGCAAATACCGGCAATTCCCGAATTTGCTGAAGGCAAATGGATTCAAGGTTCGCGACGTGTAAAGTGCAATTTTTTGCGCGCTCTTGAAATCACTTTCGATGGAGCCCACGTATATTTTGCTCACCCCAAACATCCAGCGACTATTGCAGCTCAGAAATTTGGGCTCATATCTGACAAAAGTGAAGTGCGGATGACGGAGTTGGGATGTGTAGTTTTTTCTCCACCGGCAACATCGGATGAGCAACCAATTCCCCAAGGCGCCAGCACGATGGCGTTTAACCTACCTGGGCACATTCGATTTGTTTGGCCCATGCCAAATGGAGTCTATTACATGAATTTTTTTGTTACTCCTATTGGTGAAGAAGAATGCCGCATCGACTACTTGGTCCAGAATTTCGATCCCAATGGCCCCCACCTGAGATGGTCGAGTGGCCCATCTGACATCATAGAAGAAGACGCCTTTGTTCTTGAGGCAATTCAACCAGCGTACATGCAGGAGGGTGAGGAGTTTGAAAAGAGTGTTGAAGCTGACCTTCCTCACTTAACTCTCCGACGAATCGTAAGAATGGCGATGGACAACAAATGGAATGGCTTAAAAACAGATTTGCCACCAAGACGAACTTTCACGGCCATGAGACCCTCACAGTGGAACTAAGTTTGCGAGATTTGATTTCTATGAGAATGCAGCAATTCATTATTTTTAGGTTTGGAGAAGAACGATGAAAAAAACTATCTTACTGGGATTTTCTTTAATATTTTCAGGAGTCGCCATGGCCGATCAGCTTCCGCAAAGAGAGGTTCAGTATTTTGAAGGAAATATAGTTACGAGCTCTCTCGACGGTTCGACAGTTTATGGCCCTCCGGTTTCTGCGCTCGTGTACCGCGTGGTCGATCCCCAAAAGGATCGAGTTATTGAAATCGTTCACCAGCGTTGGATAAAATCGGGGCGGCGCCATAGTGGTCGAACCAATGACCGTGGCGCAAGAGCATCGGGTTATGTGGGCTAGATCAGAGATCAATTTGAGCGAGCTGGCAAGACTTCGCTGGGTTGAGGGATGGTCTATAAAGGAGCTCTAGACTCATTTTGGGTGGGGGAGGACCAAGATAAAGGAACAATTGCGTTGCACTAAGACCCACCCACAGGTAAAGTAAGAATGTAAGACTATCTTACATATGGAGGTCCCATGAAGAAAGTTCTCATGACAAACATGTCCTCAAAGGGACAGGTGGTGATTCCCAATGAATTCAGAAAGAGTTTGGGGTTGACTACTGGAACCCCACTTGCCGTATACACCGATGGCAATACGCTATTACTCAAGCCGGTGGAAGTCCCTGCAGCCGACACGTTTGAAAGGCTTCTTAAAAAGAGTCGAACGGCGGCAAGAGCAGCGGGCTTGAAGAGATCTGATATATCGAAGGCTATCAAGAAGGTCCGTAATGAAAGTCGTTCTTGATACCAACGTCCTCGCCTCTGGCATTTTCTGGGGTGGAACGCCGCTAAAAATCCTTACGCTTTGGGAGAAACAGAAAATTGTTCTTCTTGTTTCGGACTCGATTTTGGATGAATATCTGAGAACGATTCGCTCCAAAACCGCTGTTTTGGAAATGCCTATGTCCTGTTAACAACTACGGAAAAGTTTGATGGCCATTCCAGCCGAAACGGGTGCCGTTTGATTACCCTTTCTCCATCGAAAATGAGAAATCAGTATTGGGTCCATGCTGTCAATCCAAGATTGGATCGCGCCTGGACAGAACGCTCGGGTAAATGGCTTCTATTCGTCCCATTTCAAAAGCTCGATCAGACATGGAATCTCATAGCAGAAGAAACAGTATCGGGCCTGCTAGGAATTGCGTCAAAGGCCGCCACCGCCAAAACAAATGGCTTGGCTAGGAATGCTTGGATAAAGGTAATCTGCATTTATACCTATGACTTTGATGATATGGAAGATGTGATGCGGGTAAGAGCAAGACTTCGGGAGTTGGGATTCATAAAAAAGCTTTCATATAAATCAGACCAGGCTACTGAAAATGGGGTATATGCGAGCAATACGAAGAGCCGAGTATCGGTCTTCTACGAATAAATGGGGAATGTATGAAGACGGTAAAGGTATTGAAAGTAAATCTACAAATCAGGTCAATTATTTTTCTTCTAATCAGCCTCGTTCCAATATTCGCTACAGCAGCAGCCAAGCCAGCTCTATTTTATTATGGACCTGCTAACACGACGCTCGATGGAATTTTGCAAACCCGCGTCTACCCCGGACCACCTAATTACGAGAGCGTGAAACGAGGAGATCTGGCAGAAACCATATGGCTGATTCAACTAAAGCGTCCTGTTACAGTGCTAGATGATAAGGATCCCACTTCCAATAATGAAACGGAAACCAATGTGCGAGAAATCCAGTTAGTGATTCACAGTGGTCGGGACCAACAAATATTGGAAAACTATATTGGACGACCTATAAAATTAACTGGAATTCTATTTCACGCGTGGAGTGGGCATCATCATCTAAAGATTCTAATGGATGTAAAAAGCTATCGAGTAAAAAAGTGAATCACTGGTAGGAGTTGACAGTGTTTATTGGGGCAATCGAAGGAAAAAAAAGTTCTGTTATTTATATTGATTCAAATGGTAACAGAATGATTCGCCGAAATGGAACGTGGGCTTGGCGTAACAATAACCCTGGAAATATAGTAAGCGGAGGAAAAGCTCGCTCATTTGGCTCGATTGGCCGAACTGGAGGATTTGCTGTATTTCCTGACCTTAGAACTGGACGAAATGCATTAAAGAAAGTTCTCCAAACAAGTTACCCTACCACTACTTTATTCCGCCTTGTGGCATTCTATGCTCCCAAAAAGGAAAATGACGTCAAACGATATCGGAAACTTCTAAAAGATTTCACTGGTATTGATTTGCAGAGAACTGTGAGCGATTTGAGTTCCCAAGAATTGGAACGTCTGATGGACGCTATTCAACGCATTGAAGGATTTCGCCATGGTGAGGAGGAATTTCTCGGACCTGCAAAGAAAATTATCGATGTTGAACGTGATAAGAAACAAAGAATAATTGCTTACCTAGTTGAAGATCTCGGATGGCTATCACCATCTGAAACTATAAAGGGAACTTTATCCTTGGAAATAGACGGTGTAGTCGCTGAAAAAGGGGGAAGGACTTATATTCGAACACGACCAGATTCAATCTTTCCAAACAATCTTGAAGGCAAGGGCAGAAAATGACTTTGATGCACAGGGTGTGGTGTCGTACACCGCTGCCGGTTTTGCAGGCACTTGCAGGCAGTCTCACCGGATTTCGGTGGATATCAGCGGATCTTGGCAGAGGTCATAGCCCAGCAAGTTGTTGTTATGATTTACTTCACTAAATGATCCCGAATACTTGCGAAGCGGTGAACAATTCCCGCCACCCCGACCATTTAAAGGTTGTGATTCCAGGCTCTACGCCATTGACGGGGGAATCGCCCCTTGGTGAGGTTGATTTCTGATAGCAAATACCCCATTCCAACCACAATGTGCAAGTACCCTTAATCGATAATTTGAAAACTCCGCTTTTCAAGATCCAATGGTATTACCGAAGGTTTCCATAGCAAAATGGAAATGCTCTCAAGACGAATTTTCGGATTTAGAAACTTTACGACCAATCTCCTCTTTCCACTTATCTAATGTTTCTCCCAAAGTCTGCAGGGGTTCAAGCGTGGTTTGACGAAGCTGACCGATCATCTCGATAAGGTCATGAACCACAGGCCTAAGATAAGTTTTGTTTTTAGATTTTAATCCCAGAAGTGCACAGAGTTTTTATTTAAAATCATAAAGTTCTTTTAGTACCGGATTAAGACTGAGGTAACCTTCTAATTTTACTTTTTGTTCGGGTTTCAAACATTTCTCATGCCGTCGCATTAGTGAAAGAAGTCCACGATTTTTTTTCAGTAGAGTCCAATAATCCCTAAGCTTTTAAAAAATGTTGATTCACTAGCCTGATAACGTGGAATCTATCAGCTGTGTTATTTTTAGAATGTTTACATTCTAAAAATAGAATGTTAACATTCTAAAAATGAAACATCATCAACGGGCCTTTGAAATAATTCTTGCAAGCAGATTGAAGGAAAATCCTCGTTTCATTCACCTTGTGATGGGTCCCCGTCAAGTGGGTAAAACGACGGGGGTACAAGCTGTTTTAGAGAAAAGGTTTTCAGGACGGTATCTTTATCACGAATGTGAGGATGCTATTCACACTTCGGACTGGTTTCTGACTCAAGTTCAAAGGGCTGAAGAGCAGAAGATTAAGATTCTTGTTTTTGATGAAATACAAAAGATCGATGGGTGGAGTGAACTTGTAAAGTTAGCCTGGGACAAGCAAAAGCGTCTAAAAAAACAAATGCATTGGATTCTTCTGGGGTCCAGTTCCCTGAAACTCACACAAGGAGTTAATGAATCTCTGGCTGGGAGGTTTGAAATCATTCCTGTTCGACACTGGGGTTTTCTTGAATCTAAAGCGGCGTTTGGTTTGAATTTTGAACAATTCCTTAATTATGGCGGATATCCTGCTTCATATGCGCTATTAAAAGAGCCAGAGAGATTGAGACGATATCTCATGGATTCGGTTTTTGATTCCGTGGTCAACCGAGATATTTTTCGCTTTGTTACTATTAAGAAACCAGCTCTATTTAGGCAAACATTCTATTTGGCCTGTCAGTACCCAGCTCAGGAGATGAGTTATAATAAGTTTTTAGGGCAACTCCAGGAGGCAGGTAATGTTGATCAGATCAAACATTATCTTGAACTTTGCGCTCAGGCCTACCTTATAAGGCTCGTATTTAAATATACTCATAAACGTTCACGGACATCTTCTCCTAAATTAATTCCTTCTGCTCCTGCGTTTACCCGTCTTTTTCTGAATCGAGAACTTACTCCAGAGGAACAAGGTTTTGTGTTTGAAGCTGTTGTCGGAAAGTGTCTTATTGATTCGTTTGAAGAGGTTTTTTATTGGCGCGATGGAAATAAAGAAATTGATTATGTCGTTATCGTTGAGGGTTGCCCTATCGGAATCGAGATTAAATCAAAAAAGAGAGTTGCTAGCGGAATAGGGTTTTTTAGAGAGAGATTTAAAAAAGCTAAGACGATCGTTATTGATTTTGTTAATTATCCGGATTTCGAAAAAGACCCTAAATCTTTTTTACTGGAATTTTCTGTTTGAAAAATTCCATATGCGAGTCTCCCCCCTTGACATCTTAGAACTGGCAATGAGTTCAATCTGCGCGGTCCGTACAGCAGAGATGATTAATCCGATATTTTGAGAGGTGAGAGCGAGCATCGTTAGAGGGACTGCCATTTTGATTAAATTGGCTATGTCTTCTTCAGAGACGGCAGACCATTGCCACCCACACAGATACTTGTTGCCAACCCACCAGATACCTATTTTCAAAATACGCGGACCTTTCTCACGTCAGAAATAGGCGGACAGAAGGGATCTCAAAGAAAAATTATCCGAGAAGGAACATACGCCATAAACTTGGTTCAATTTGCGATTATCGTAAATCGTCTAGGCAACTGCTGGTAATGAGAGGTTTACGTCGTCGAGCGCCGTGTTGGTTCCGAAGCGTTTGCCAACACCTCTAAAGTTAATAGTTGTCTCACTCATCAGTTTACTCAATCAGTTATAATGCTTGGGTGACTATGCCTCTTTCGCCTGTTTCGCCGTATTCATCTGCTTGATTAGTTGACGGCGAATCTCGGCGGCTTCTTCAGTTATCGGAGTTTGTTCAAATTTATCCGTATTCGCGATCTTATCGGACATGAGCATGGCCAAGAGAGCCTCAACGAGACCACTTCCGCCACCCCCAAAATTATCTTTGGAGGTAGCACCAGTGCTGCCCTGAGCCTGAATATGGATCTTTGGAAGAACATCAATTTCGGGCGGGACTGCGGTACTCTGGGGTTCCTTTTTCCAAAGTAAAAAATGGGCCAGCGCAGGAGGAAAGGGTATAGTGCCTCCCTATAAAGGGGTTACACCATAATCCGGAGACTAACTAGATCCCGAACCCTAGATTCTGGTATGAAAGGAAGTCTATGGCACTTTGTTTTGAAGAGTAGGGGGCTATTTTGAAAGCTAAAACTGGTATATAGTGCTCGTCCAATGGGAATTGAAGGAAAAATTTACTTATCAAATCATGTGAGCCGCTTTTTTTGGGTTCCCGAGGGAGTGATCTTCCAAGGGAAAAGAACTCCCGAGGCTCCTGCTAAAATCGTGGAACTTGAACCTAATGAAGCTCTCCGACCTTACATTTGCTCTTATTGGGATATGAGTTGGGACTTAGGGGGAAAACAAGTTCCAATTCAAGTTGTGCCAAGTGGATGTGTAAATTTGGTATTTGAGGCAAACCCTACTCAAGGAAGCTTAGGTTCAAAAGTAGTTGGAGTTAGAGAAAATGCCTTCTCTTTTCCTATTACAGGCAAAAATCGAAACTTGGGAGTGCAATTTACTCCTGGAGGATTTTTTCCTTTTTACAAAAAAAATGGTTCAGAGCTAGTAGATAAGGTTTTACCGCTTTCCGATATTTTTCCTGATAGCCATCACCAGTTTGAAGAGATAGCCCTCTCTTCTCTTTCCTTTTTAGAAAAAACAAAACAATGGGATGAAGTTTTTCTTCGTTATATTCCTAAACATCCACCAGAAGAATTACAGCTGGTGCATGAAATCTTAGCTTTTACTGTCCAAGAAGAAGGAATAAAAAATTGTAACGATCTTTTAAAATCTTTCCCCAGTATGAATGAAAGGAAGATTCAAAGGCTCTTTCAGAAGTGTGTAGGAGTAAGTCCAAGAATGTGGATTCGTATCCAACGTTTTCAAGATACAGCGAAAAGTATTTTGGAAGGCCAAGCTATCGATTGGTCAAATCTGGCGCTTGAAATGGGGTATTACGATCAGGCGCACCTCATCAATGACTTTAGGGCCCTTACTGGTAAATGCCCCACGGAAATATTATCGCCAAGGGCCTAAACTGTCGGAATCTTCCAATACGGGTCGGAATCTCCAGTCTACTTTAGTGCATTATTAAGGAGATAGTATATGTTCCGCTTTATTTTAATATTGGCCATTTTAGTCTCCCCAGCCGTCAAAGCATCTTCGACCCTATATTATTCAGGAACCGCAAGGGTCATTGATTTGAAAACGGGGAAAGAGTCACAGGAAGAAATGGTAGTTGAGAAGACGATAAATCCCAAAAATAATCTCATCACAGAGATTGCCTGCGTAAAACGCAATGGATCAGCAGCAAGTGTATATCCAGTTTATATGAAGGTTCAGGGAAATAAGATTTTGCAAATTTCAAACGCTCCGAACTTTAAAGGCACACTATCAGGAACTGGGAAGCTTCAAGGCAAAGCCTGGAAATGGAATTATCTTACGTTCTCTATGTTGTTTGATACTGGAAAAGGTAATATCAGAATAGAAGATGATAACTTTGTAGTGAACTCTACTCTCATTGCTAGAAAACGAATCTTTTATCGCGAAATTCCCGTTCAGCTTTGGGAGGAGGAGGCAAAGGAGATAAACCTAGAAGAATTTTCTCTTCAAAAGAAGCACTTAGATTGTCCTGCATTTTAGGGACGAGTATGTTTAGTGAAAACTGGTTTGCTGGGCGGAGAACCTCATTTCTTTTGTAGGCTAGGAAACTGTAAGTAAAAGACCGTGAGTGGAATAAAAGAGGCGGCAGTTAATAGATGCCAAACCACGTGCCCATTCAACCAGTGATATTCAGGGTTGCAAAAACTACTTTGATCGAGCATCCAAAAAACAAATGCGATACTTATTATTCCCCAACTTAACCCATACGCTTTATATCGTGTCGGGAATTTTTTACGAAGCCAAAGAACGATTTCTAACAAGCAGCATGGACTACCCAAGGCGAAAAGAACTCTTGCAGCATGGGGAAATAAACAGGCTAGAGCATGCAGTGCAACAGTGATTATAAAAACAATAGAATATGTGAGGCGCCAAGAGATTCCAAACAGCCTTCGACAATTCAGGCCAGTGAGAAGCCCTGTGACTAGAAACATTCCCAAATAATCTAACTCTCCCCCTAGGCACGTGCCGGTTGCATGGTAAATAAAGGATCCCAGTCCTAGAATTATCGAAGTGAAGCCGAAGTGCTTTCCACTTAGTGTGCCTTGTATGTGGGAATTTCGAAGGAGTAAGATGCCTACGATAATATAAGCAAGACTCGAATAGGTATTTCCTGGTTGTCTAATCCACGAGCAAAGAACCGCTTCACAAAAAGATAGCGTTGCCTGACAAAAACCTTCCCAAGGACACATTGCGCTTTAATCGCGACAAAGCGGAACGGGTTGGCTATTCTGAACAAGTTGCTTAACGACGTCGAGTGTCGCTTCTTCCTCTCCCACTTTCGCTCTTAGTACATCTTCTTCGGCTAAGCTTTTCTTGTAATCAGCTTCAATGCGTTCAAACTCTTGCTGTGTTATAGCGTTCTTCTCTACGAGGTAGCGCGCTCGAGCCAAACTTGCCAATTGATAGGAGGTTTCAGCTTCCTGTTTCTTTACATCGGCTTTCGCAAACTCAACTCTTTTTTCATAAAGTCTTATATAGACATTTGTATCGTCAGCGAATGCAAAAGGGGTAGCAACAAAAATTCCGGTAAGTACCATTAGTATTAAATTGGTTTTGCTCATTGTTTTATACCTCGTGTTTTTAAGTTAAGTAATTTCAATCCAGGTGTGCATTCCACCCATGTCCATTCCAGCATGAGTGGCATGTCCCCCCATTCCAGGAATAGAGATGCGGTGCATGTCGTTCATAGTATGATGCATGAAATGGCAGTGAAAGAGCCACTTTCCTTTACGTTCAGCCGTAAACTCAAATGTACGCTCCTCAGCAGCGCTAATATTTTCTGTGTTTGCAAGAATATGTTGGTGGGGAGGCAAGAAACCCGCACCATGTTCTGTGATTTTATAGCTATGGCCATGGAGATGGATTGGATGGGTCATCATGCTTAAATTCGCCACTCTGATTCTAACTTTTTCTCCAAGTTTAGCCGTCATTGGAACGATATCTGGTCCCGGGGTTCCATTCATCGTAAAATAATTAAACTCGGTCATCTCCATTGTATCTGGAATTGGGCTTCCCGGATGAATCATCCAAACTTGCAAAAAGTAAGCATAGTCCCTATCGACAATTTGGTAAGGTTTGGGATCCTTAGGATGGATAATAAAAAAACCACTCATCCCAAGTCCAACTTGCTTAGCCCCCATAAAGTGCGGATGATAAAAATAGGTTCCATGCTGAATGAGCGGAAACTCGTATGTGAAAGTTTGTCCAGGCTCAATCGGCTGTTGGGAAAAACCAGGAACTCCATCCATCTCAATGGGAAGGTGAATTCCGTGCCAATGAACGGTTGTAGGTTCCTTTAGACGATTTTCTACATGAATTCGAACAACATCTCCTTCTACAGCTTCAATGGTAGGCCCTATAATAGATCCATTGTAACCCCATCCCATGATGGGTCTTCGCTTCATTCCATGAGGATCACTCATGTCCTGAAACTGAGTAATGACAGGTTCAGCGATGAGTCGAAAGACTTTTACTCCTCCATCCATGGTGTAGGGGAGTGTCTTAATTCCGGGAGTTGCTACTGGAAGATAACTTTCGTTTCTGCTGAGTGGGGTCTCATCGACGGCGGCCTCATTTCCATGGGCTTTTCCTGTTTGAGCCTTGAGCAATGGAATGGAAAGCGCCCCAAGGCCTGAGAGAAAAGATCGTCGCGATACTTTATTAATCACTTGAAACCTCTATTGAAATCCAAATCAGATAACTTTTGCATAGGCATCTCATTTTCGCCTGAATGTTTCGGTCTCATAGTCGTTCATGTAAGCTCCAAATACACCGGGTGCCGGCGGCCAATACATTTGAGCATTGCCATTCTTATCCATCGAACCATTTGAAAATGTGGCAGCACCATCTTTTTCAATAATCCAACCCAAGACCCCGGTGAAAGGATCGAAGGTACCGCGATCAATAGTATGCACAGGAGCGAGCCCAAGGACGGGGGTGTAAGAGCCAGAAAATCGAATGAGATGATCGGTTAAATCATTGGGCTGTACTGGAAACAAAAATCGAAACCATCTTAGCTTTGCAGAGACTCCACTGCTATCAAGAGGCCCCTCGAACTCTCCTACAAAAGAGCGTACGATTTCTGCCTCCTCAGGGGCTGCCGGGGGTGTTCCTTTAATGAGTTGAACGGTACCTACTCGACCAAAAGCATGAGAGTAAAGATCTCCACGAATAAAGCCTTTTTTCCACTGAGAAATATTAATGAAAGTATCCGTATTAGGACCGTTAAGAGTAAAGCCTGGACGAATGTAAAAGGATCGCGGCTCAAACATTTGTGTAATGAATGGGCTCGAAATATCTTTTCCTAGATGAAGGGTCGCAGTGCTCGAAATCATCATTTGGTTCGGATTGTGAGGATTTTCAGTAAATGAAAACGGTATTACATTAAGCTGTATATACTGGTAGGAATTCGTTATTTCATTATGAACATAACCCGCAAATATTCCTCGGACGGCGTTGGAAAGTTCTGAGTTTTCGGGGGGCTTGGCTAAAGGAAGATCTTTCAACTGTTCCGTGGTGGGACTCAAATGAAATCTACGAGTATAAAATTTAGCATCTTTAATTTGAGGGGCTGTTTTTTTAAATGTGCAGTCTTTATTCCAATCTCTTCGACGAATTTGGCACTTTAGCGTGTCTCCCTGAACTGTACATTCGTCGGTTGCTGAAGGGCCTTTTAATTGTAATTTTCCCTGATAGGCGTTGTATGATCCTCCACCATAAGTGAAGTAGGTGCACCACATACCCTTGGGTAGATCGCCACACATGATGGAATTTTCAAGTCCTAATCGCCCACTTATTCCATAATATTGGCTTAAAGAACTGGCCTCCTCTTCTGCTTGCCAAACAGTTTTGAGACCTCTGACAGTCTGCAGTTGGAGTACAGCACGTTCGCCCTGGCAATTCCCTTCGTATTGTCCGTCTAGAAGAGGAATGAAGGAGCTAGCGTCAAGGTTACGTTCCATTCGATCTCCCTCTGGCTCATCCGTTTCGTAAGCTAAAGAAAGTTTTCCAAAGACAGCTGAAGATCTTAAGAAGATATCTCCTTCAATATTCGGGTTGCCGTTTATCGATTTAACTTCGGCTGTGATTACGATGTCGTTTTTGGGATCGTTTAATGCGAGGATGCCATTTTCGAAGTCATATCGAACGGTATTAAAAGTCTCCGTTATATACTCATGGGTATTAAAGCCACCTAGGGTCAGCTTGAGGGTGGCATGAAGAGCTGGAAATAACTTTAGATCCTCTGGAGATTGTAGATAAAAATCCGACACAACGGCAATTTTATCCTTTGTAGGTCCAAGTTCTATAAAACCAAAATAACGCCCCTGTTTTAGTTCAGCTGAGAATGCTTGGCTTTGTATGAAAAATCCAATCAAAATTAATAAAATAAAAAAATCACATCCCTCTTTTTTTTCTTTTCTTATTATGTTCATACTTCCTACATTCGTCACATCTATATCTCGTACGGAGATCAATCGCAACCTACCCTTTTTAAAATATTCTATCGATTTAACACCGTTACCAACCTCTTAACTTTTCGATAATGAGGGTCTCAACTGCTTTAAGCGCAGAGGTAATCGTCCCCTGCTGGGGTATATTGCCATCCAATATTTGGAGTGTTAGTTTGCAAGGTGTGTAGTCTTTTTAATTGCTTTTGCATAGAGCACAAGCGATTAAAAAATAGTCTCTAGCAGAATTTAACTAGGAGTTATCAAAATGAAAAAATATTTACTTTTTCTTCTCTCAGCTTTTTCATTCGTTGCGAATAGCCAGGTTGCGTGGGCGGCCTTTTCCATTGATGAGCTGCATGCGGCCACTAAAATTGCGGTCGATAACTTTAGAAGGGCAAATACGGGGCATGTAGAACACTTTATGGGTTATAAATCTTGGAAGTCCGGAGAAGACTCTAAAGTTAAGATCTACGTTAATCATGAAGGCATGACGATGGAGTTTAATTATCTCTGCCATAAACATGATGCGGCTATCGAGTGCCATGATCAATAAAAGGTCTTTTGTAATTCTTAAGGGATTCGGTGTTCTTGCCGTTTCCCTTTTATTTATTCTTATTGGGTGCAATCGAACAGAGATCAAAGCAATAGACAGGAGGAAGTTAGAAGCAACTACCCAGAGTATTCAACGCAATTTTGTAAATGTTAGTTGTGTGAGGTGCCATGCTCAAGCCGCTACAGTCAACCGTAATGTCGCATTAGGAGACATCAGCAAAATTATTGAGGCAGACGGACATGTTCATGAACATGGAAGTATGCGTCTTCTCATTAAACCCGGTTGCCCAAAACAAAGCTTTTTTCTGTCTATTATGAAAGAAGGAAAAATGCCCCCTTCGCCAGAGGCGAAGGTTTCCACCGAAACACTTAAAGTCATAGAAGACTGGATAGTAAGTCTCAAGCCAAATGCAGGAAATGCTTGCAATGATGATGAGCCAGGAGGAAGCAGGGAGTCTGGCGAACCAGGGGAACCGAACTGAGATAGCCTTTTTTATTTAGTACGTAGTCTACTAACCAAAGCGTAGCCTACATTCCTATATAATTTATTAACGAGCGAAGAAAAATCTTACGATCAAATTTCAAATTTTAAAGATAGCTCCCAGGGTTCTTTCAAGATACACTTAATTAAAAAAGCGGGTTATTTTTTTAGGAGATCTAAATGAAAAATATTTTAGCTGTTTTAGCTTTCACGTTTTTTAGTCTCTCAGTTCACGCTAAGTCGTTACCTGATAAGATAACTTGTACCGCTCGAATAGCTTTAAATCGAACCCTTAAGGCTGAACTAGATCGAACCACGCGTGAGTTGAAAGTAATGTCGGACAATGGTGCCACCTGGGAAGGTATTGCAAGTAAATATATTTCGGCCTCTACCTCCAGAGAGAGCTATAATGTAAGTTTCCTTAACTGGCCTCAAAATCAACCCTCTAATATGGCCTTAAATCTTAGTCCCGATGGAGATTTTTCGCTCTGCCTGACTCCTAGCGAGTGCTTTCTCTGTCGATAAGATAAATTAAACTCCTAAAGAGCTAATAAAATCCCCTCCGAACTCCCATTGCGTTATGATAGAACTTGGAAGTTTATAGAGCTTGGAGACTTCTGGTGGCCATTTTTAGACCCCGCATCAAATTGAGTCGTGTGTTATCCCCAGTCGATATTTTTTTGTTTTTCGGAATTTTACTTTTTATTTACGGAATGTTGGGGGTAACCCATGAATGGGTTCAGCCCTATCATCCCAAAACGGAAATTCAACTAGGATTAAAAAATCTCCTTCGGTACTCCTTTTTTTCTCTGGTTAGGGTTTTTGCTGCCTATTTTCTATCCCTACTTTTTACTTTTACTTATGGTTATGTGGCAGCCAAATCTCGTCGTCTAGAGCCGATTCTCATTTCATTACTCGATATTTTACAAAGCATACCGGTACTGGGTTTTATGCCTGGGTTTGTATTGGCTCTAGTTAGATTATTCCCAAACAGCAATTTAGGACTGGAACTCGCTGCAGTTTTAATGATCTTTACCGGGGAAGGCTGGAACTTAGTTTTTAGTTTCTATTCTTCGGTTCGAGGCGTACCTCAGGATGTGCGGGACATGACCTCAATGTTTCGTTTAAATAAGTGGCAAGTTTTTAGAACGGTTGAGATTCCTTATGGGATGAATGGATTACTATGGAATAGTATGCTTTCAATGGCAGGTGGCTGGTTCTTTTTGATGGTGATTGAATCTTTCACTTTGGGGGATCAAGATTTTAGATTACCGGGAATCGGTTCTTATATGGCGGTGGCCTACGACAAACATGACTATAGTGCCGTAGCACTCGGTATTTTTGTCATGTTTACTCTTATTTTTATAGTGGATAGGGTTCTTTGGGCGCCTTTGGTAGTATGGTCTGAAAAGTTTCAACATGATAAAAAAACAAGAACCTCCCAAGAGGGAGCAGGATCTATGGTCCTAGAGCTGATGGAGAAGTCTCATCTTCTCGAGAAGTATTTTGAGTTAAGAGCCTCGATGCAGAAAAATATAGAGCAAAGATTTAGAAAGAACAAAAATTCTAAAAAATTGATTAAACGCTTTACCCAGAAGAATAAGTTTAACCTATTCTTGCTTCATTTTTTAAGATGGGCATTTGTTATTTTAGGGCTAGTCTTTTGTATTTGGGCTGGAAAGCATATGTACTATCTTATTTCGGAAACCAAGTTATCAGATTGGTTATTTCAACTCAAAAATACAATGTTTACTTTCTTGCGGGTCACGACTGCAGTGGTAGTCGGGAGTCTCTGGACCATTCCAGCAGGGGTTTTTATTGGAACTCATCCTGTGTGGACGCGAAGACTTCAACCTTTGGTTCAGATAGTTGCTTCATTTCCTGCACCTATGATCTTTCCTATTTTAACTCTTGTTATGGTTCGTTTAGGTGTTAACTTTGAGTGGGGCAGCATTGCTCTCATGTTACTAGCTTCGCAGTGGTACATTCTTTTTAATGTAATTAGCGGGGCTACGTTGATTCCTAGAGAACTTATTGATTTGGGATTACTGTTTAGATTAACTGGATTTCAACAATGGAAAGCCATTATTATTCCATCTGTTTTTCCATCTCTAGTTAACGGATGGATTACTGCAGCAGGAGGAGCTTGGAATGCAAGTATTGTAGCTGAATTAGTACAGCAAGGGGACCAGAAGTTGGTAGCTACTGGTGTTGGGGCCTCTATTACTGAGGCGGCCCGTCTGGGTAATTTCCCTCAGTTAGCGACGGGTATTGTTGTTATGATATCAGTAGTTGTTTTACTGAATCGTCTTCTTTGGGGTAGTCTATATAAATTAGCTGAGACTAAATATCGGTTGGAGTAGTTCATGGGTAACGTACAAAAAGAGCAGCTGTTGGTTTTAGAAAGGGTTTCTCATACCTTTCAAACTGCCATGAAAAGCGAACTCCAGGTTTTAAAAAATATTAACGTCTCAATTAATAACGGAGAAATTATTGCATTCCTTGGTCCTTCGGGTTGTGGAAAAACAACCACACTAAAAATTATGTCGGGTCTTATCACACCAACCGAAGGAACTGTTTACACTCACGGCAAGACTCTTAAGGGTATTAATGAAAAAATTGCCATGGTATTTCAGAGCTTTGTTCTATTACCATGGTACACAGTAAAGCAAAATGTGGCTCTAGGACTTCACTCTCTCGAACTTACTCGTCGACAAATTAATAATCGTGTTAATGAGGCTGTCGATTTAGTGGGGCTTGGGGGGTTCGAAGAGGCTTATCCCAGGGAGCTTTCAGGTGGAATGAGACAAAGAGTTGGGATTGCGCGTGCTTTGGCTGTTCGTCCTGAAGTTCTGTGTTTGGATGAGCCCTTTAGTGCTCTCGATGTTTTGACTGCCGAGAACTTAAGGGCTGAGGTTATTGATATTTGGAGCGAAAAATCTAAAGCTATTAAAAGCGTTCTTTTGGTGACTCATAATATTTATGAAGCCGTAGTAATGGCCCAAAGAATTGTGGTTTTTGGAACAGATCCGGGGCACATTAGAACCGTCCTCAATAACCCATTGGCCTACCCCAGGGATCCGAAAGATCCCAAACTCCAAGAGCTGGTTGATGTGATTCATGCCGTAATTACAGAGGCTCTTATTCCCGAAGAGATGGATAGACCAGCCTTGATTCAACCCGCGTGGTATCAAGGGCTTGAAAACATCCCTCATGTGGGGCCTAGTGAGATCATAGGGCTTCTTGAGGTTCTTGATAATGCCGGTGGAAAAATGGATATTTTTAAACTTTCTACTGAGACAGCTAGTGAGTTTGGCCATTGTTTAGCAGTCACTAAAACAGCTGAGCTTTTAGATTTTGTGGATACTCCTAAACAAACGGTCACATTTACTGAGTTTGGAAAAAGATTTATGAGAGCCGATACCGCTTTACGAAAAGAGCTTTTTTCAAATCAAGTAAAATCTTTGCGTATATTTCAAACTTTAATGTCTTGGCTTGAGGAGACCTCTGAAAAGTCGATTGAACGGGAAACTGTTATTGCTAAGCTTCAGACCTACTTTCCCAATGAGAAGCTTGATAATCTTTTTGATACATTGGTGGCATTTGGCCGTTATGCAGAAATTCTATCTTATAACGCAAAGCTCGGGCTTTTAACCTTCCCGATGCCAGAACCTGAGGAAGAGGTTATCGAATCTACCTAAAATAAGTCTAAAACTGAGTTGTTAAGCCTTGTATAATTATAAGTATACTTGCTATGCCATCTTTTCTAACAAGAGAGTCTATCTCAGACAACGAATCGGAATTTAATTTGCGATTCGAATCTTCGCTAAAATTTTTCAAAAAGAGATCCCCGGTTATTTTTGTTAGCCAGCATTATCGTTTTTGGGATAGTCATGGTTTTGTTCAGCAGAGTTTAGCTAAGGTTTTGACCGACTCTGGGATCCCAGTTTATTGGCTTGATGGAGCTCATTGGAAAAGGAATCCCCCTGTTAAGACATGGAACTCTCCAATATTAAACCTTTCACAGCTTCCTTGTTTGCCGTTGAGACGAGTTCCATTTATTGAGGCCTTAAATCCTAACTTTCAACTTAGGGCATTGAAAAAAAAGTTAAAGTTGGGAACTGAGCCCTTTCTTTGGGTTCAAAGTGGCCTAGATGAGAGAGTGGTAGCTAAATTACCCTATGTGGATGTTTTCTCTGTGTTTGATGATCCCTATCTCCATTCTCCTGACGGACAATTAAGTAGTAAAGCCAAAGTGATTGCAACTCAAAATGATTTTACAAAAAAACTTTTTGAAAAGAGCCATTCAAGTAAAACTATAATTTTGTTTCCTCCTGTGGATATGACACTTCCTAGTTTTTGTGAGAATAGTGAGTTCTATTTTCCAGATAATTTTCCAAAAAAAACAATGGGGTATATCGGTTCATTTTTTAGTCAGGGCTTTGATCTACTTATGTTTGAAGATTTTATTCGTTCTCTTCCTGATTGGGGGTTTGTGCTTTGCGGACGAACCGATTCGTTTGGGCTGAAAAAAATTGAAACTTGGAAAAGGTATAAAAATTTTATCTATTTTCCATGGGTTCCAAGGGCACAATTAGGGGCTCTATGGAAAAAAATAAATTTAAACTTAATGCTCTATCGACCTGAGTCAACCTCTCATGGAGCTTTTCCTGTTAAGTTTTTAGAGGCCCTTTATTATCGAGTTCCCAGTATAACAACCTGTGTTCCCAAAACCTCGAGCCTTGAGGGGGCTATTCCTCGATTTCTATTTCCTGAACAATTGAAATCTGAGGCTGTCAAAGAGGCTCTAAACTCGAGTCAGCTTTTAGATTTTCTCTATGAGAGGTTTTCCTTTGAGATGAACCCTAAGATTCATCTCATTCGAATTGCGGAGGCAGCTCAAAAGTGAGTTCTTTTTCAGAAGAAAATGGAGAGCTTTACTGTGAGGGAATTCCTTTAAGGGATTTGGCTAGAAAATTTGGAACGCCACTTTACGTTTACTCAAAATCAGTTATTCAAGAGAACTGCAGACAATTTATTAGTTCTTTCTCAGAACATTCGACCGAGATCTGTTATGCGGTTAAAGCCAATTATAATCTAACAATTCTTAAGACAATTTTTGAGCTTGGTTTGGGGGCCGATGTGGTCTCTCAAGGAGAGTTTGAACGTTCTCTGAAAGCTGGAGTTTCTCCAACTAAAATAGTTTTTTCAGGCGTCGGGAAAAATAAAGGTGAAATCGAGCGCGCGGTAGATGTGGGAATTGCGGCTATTAATGTGGAGTCTCTGAGCGAACTACTACTTATAAAAAAAATAGCTGAAGAAAAAAGAAAAATAGTTTCTATAAATTTAAGGGTGAATCCTAATATTAATGTTAAAACCAATCCCTATATTGCTACCGGTTTGTATCAAACTAAATTTGGAATCGCAGATGAATTAATAACTGAAATGCTTCACCATTTGAAAGCACACCCGCTAATTCAAATACACGGGCTGGCTTGTCATATTGGAAGTCAGATCACTGAACTTCATAGCTTTGAGAAGGCTGCGGTTCGATTAAAAGAGCTAGCTTTTCAACTTAAAGAATTAGGGTATCCAATCTCTCGTGTCGATATGGGAGGAGGTCTTGGAATCTCGTATAAGAAAGATGAACTTGCCCCCTCAATTGCTCAATATGGAGAAACACTGCTGAAAATTTGGAGGGGAAGTCCATTTAAACTTTATTTAGAGCCAGGAAGGGCCATTGTGGGGGCGGCAGGTGGGTTACTTACTGAAGTTATTCATTGCAAACAGAATCGGGAGCGCCATTTTACAATAGTGGATGCCGCGATGAATGATTTGATCCGTCCATGTTTGTATGAAGCCTATCATGATATTGTTCCGGTAATAGCAAAGAAAGGAACTCCCTTAGTTACTGATATTGTGGGCCCTGTTTGTGAGACCGGCGATTTCCTAGGATTAAGAAGATCCTTAACCCCTTTAGAAACTGGGGATTTGCTTTTTGTCAAAACTGCCGGAGCTTATGGTTCTACTATGTCATCTAATTACAATACTCGGGTTCGCAGTGCCGAAGTATTGGTTTCAGGAAAAGGGGTTGAAGTTATTCGCCGCCGTGAAACCTTAAGTGAGTTGTGGCAACAAGAGATCTAATGACTGAACTTAGCTTTTTAAAACTAAATTAAATGTGACGAACTTTTGTAGGGGTGTCTAACAATTTGACAATTGTCCAAAGTCTAAACGATTAAGCCCCCCATCCCATAGGTAACTCAAAAAAATATAATTAGTTCAGTGGGTTAAGAATTTTATTCATTGTAGCTTTGTAAGTCACTCTCTTATGGCACAGGCTTGCTAATAGGATTTGAGATAGAGAGCAGAGGGGATTCCTCAAGGGGGACAAGCATTGTGATTTATCAGCATCGGAGTCATAACATAAAAGTTGCTCAGATTTTGGAACTCATTTTTTTCTCCATTATCATTGGAGCTTTTATTCTATTAATTCCGATGAGGGCAAGGGCTGGAGAATCTAAATTTAGAGGGCAACGGGAGGCCGATTCACTGGTTTTTCAGCAGGCAGCTACTGGGGAAAAAATGGATTACAAGGACTCCTTGAGTTCGGATAAGTTAAGCCAGGTTTTAGAATGGTCGGATCAGTTTGCAACTGAAACAGATCGGAGCCAAGGGGAAAAAGAATAGATCCGATGAGAGAATAAGAAGGGAAAATCGGATGTGCTTTGCTGGAGATAAAGTCTCTAGCAGCCGACTGCCGTAGGGCAGCACGAAGGGGTTTTACAGAGACTCTTTCGTGGTACCACTACTCCTCTCTCATCCGCTATTTTCAGGGTGAAAATAGCGGCTTTTTTGTGGGGGGATTTCAAACGAAAGTTTGGAGTCCCCCATTTAAATATCTATTTTAGGTAAAGGATGAGTTGATTGAAAACTCGTGATAGCATTAATTATTAATTTGCACCACGAGAACAACTTCAATTGATGGATACACAAGAGCAAAAAACAAACACGATATCTTCTACAGATATTTTTTCGCCAGAAGAAAAAGTGGCACGGCTTCGTGGAGTTTTAGACGAAGTCAAAAAAATTGCTTCTGGGGGAATGGCTCACATATTTCAAGCTCGTCAACCGTCATTGGGGCGGTATATTGTCGTTAAAAAATTAAAAGAAGAACTTTTTACCAATCCCGAAACTTTAGAGCGATTTCGTCGTGAGGCAAAGGCGTTGGCTTCAGTGCTTCATCAAAATATCGCCCACGTTTATGACTTTGTTGAATCGGGCAAAGATTCTTTTTTATTAATGGAATACATTGAAGGCATCGATCTCTCTACGGTGACTCAAAAAGTGGGTAATTTACCCCCTGAAATTGCGGCCTCTATTCTTTTAAATGTAGCTCGTGGAGTGAGTTATATTCATGCTTATCATTTGATTCATCGAGATATAAAACCGGCCAATATCAGATTGACTACTCGGGGTGAGGTCAAACTGATGGATTTTGGTATTGTAATGGACATTGAAAACACTTCGTTAACTCGACCTGGAATGATGGTGGGTTCTCCGAGTTATCTTTCCCCTGAGCAAGTTTTAGGAGATCCTATTACTCCTGCTGCGGATATATTTTTATTGGGAATTACACTTTATGAAATGCTTACGGGAACCCGTCCATTTAAAGAGGCTGAAAAAGAGACAGTATTTCAGAGAATAAGAGAAACTAAATATATTCCAGCTCGAAAGATGAATTCTGCTATACCTAAAAAATTGGACAAAATTATTGAGAAGTGTTTGCAAAAGCATCCTGAAGATAGGTACTCCGATGTGAAAAAGGTAATTTCGGAACTAGAGCAATTTTTAGGAGCTGAAAAAAACACACGTACTTCTGATGTGATTCTGAAGTATCTGGATCAAGAAGCGTTGATCAGTCCGGCTATTCAATATTCGGAGTGGGTTCAAGAGCGTAGTTTTTTTAAAAGAATACCCTGGGCTCTTCTTGTGACTGCGCTTATATCGTTGATTTTAGGGGGATCGGTTGGCTATTTCCTAAGGATCTCGAATACTGCTGAAATCAAATTTTATCCAAAAGCTAAACCCATCATTCAAAAAAACAGTTCATCTATCAAAGCAAAATAGGTCTCATCTCAATTGAATCATTAAGGGTTTATTTGTTCGCTAATCTGAAGATTAGTCACAGTTGCTTTATCTTTGGCTGTAAACTTCCATTTGACTCCAAGGTCTAAAATCTCAATAACGTCACCAGGAGTCGCGTAATTATTTAGTTCATAAGCTCTTAAATAGAGTTGATTTACTTTGTCTTGAAGTTCTTTTTCAGTGTAGGCCAAGACAACATTCTGGTAGGTCTTTCCTTCCACTTCGTAAGTTAGTTGTACCAACTTATCTCCAACTGAAAGCCTCTTTAGATTTGTTGCCCCTTTTTCAAGAATCTTTTTTTCAAAGAACTCTTGAGTAAGAGGCCCGGTGGAGCCAGATTTTGTAGGGGCCCATCCTTTATCAAGGAGAGTTTGCTGTATTTTTAGTGTTTTTGGGGCTTCAGAGTCACTTTTGAGAAGCAGCTCGGTCTTCTGTTTCTCATCCCCCTTCAAGTAAGCCAAAAAATCTTTCTGGAGTTTAACACCCACTCCATCTAAGGAGGGATCCAAAAGCTTGGCTCTAGCTGTTGCTAGAGCTACAGAGTAACCTCTGGCCTTTGTAAATTCCGGATAATCTTGAGGCATACGTTCCAAAATCTTTTTCCAGGCAGCTAATTTGCTATTTTCCCAATCTTTCAATACTCCTGCGGTTCGTATGGGATTGTTAAAAGAGTGAGGATATTTACTTCCAAGCCAATCTCTGAAAACCGGAGAGGTTTGATAGAGCAGGGCCACTTTTTCGGCGGGACTTATAGGAATTCCAGGAGCGTTTCGATCTTTTTCGGGGATGCCTATTAAGTCTAGAATTGTTTTCCTTACAATATTTTCTCCCTCTTTTGTCTTGGCTTCGAAGAGCATATGTCCTGTATTCGGAATAGTTGTAATCTGCATTTTTGGGTATTTACTTTGAAAATATTTTAAGGGCTCTTCAAACTCATAGGGTTGTTTGACTCCTACTTTAGCTGCAAGTTCTTTGTTTCCGGGCCACCACTCGTCTTTTTCCCCAATTAACATTCGACCAGGCATTCGGTCGAAGGGCTTTTTTTTGTGCCATGTAAATTGCCCTTCTAATCCACCTGCCCATTCCCCTCCAGGTGCATTTTCAATAACAGGTTCCCCCTCTAGATATTTTTCTCCTGGAGTTGTGATCTTTTCATAGGTGTATTTAAGCGCTGGATGAAAATCTCCAGCGGGAGACATTAAAAGAAAGTCGGTGATATCTTTAGGATAACGTTCAACGTATTCCTGTATTACGCTCGGACCGAAGCTGTGTCCCATCATGTAGATAGGAGTTTTTTTACCTGTCTCATCTGCTTCTGTTTTTACTTTTTTAACAAATTGGTGAATCCAGTCCATGAACTGATCCATGTTCTTTAATTTTTCACTGCCTTTGTTGTCTCCATGAAATGGCAAATCCAAGGAGACTCCGGCAATTCCCAGAGGTCTTAGAATGTTTTGATTTTCAGCAAAGTTTTTTCCACTTGCTTTTGCGGTTCCAGATCCATGGAAAAATATAAGCACTGCTTTTGCATCTTTAGGAACTAAGGGGACTGAACCATCTTTTCTCGGCTCTGCTATCGTAGAGTAGATACTAGTCTGAAGATCATTATCCCATCTTTTGTAGATGGGACCACTTTTAACCAGATTTTCTTCTGCAGTTATCAGCCCCACGGGATCTTTTGAGAGGTCTCTCTGACTTTTTGGGGATGTAAGTTTTGAGATTGTCTTCCTACACTCTAGAGAATTTGCGTGGGTAGTTGAAAATAGAGTTAGACTGAGAGCTAAAACGAGAAGGAATAAATGATTTTTCATATGGATTTATTTTATCGTGTCTCTAGTAGGTTAAGTAGTTGAATATTTAACTGTTTTGACGCGAAGCGCTCAGTTGAATTTGTATTTTTCTATCCCCTAAAGGCGCTTTTCTTTTAGTTAAATTCAGGCTACAAACAGGCGTGTTTTTCAAGAATAAAGAATTTAATCAGGTTTCTGAAGCAGCGGTTCTCAAAGTATTGGGAGAGGTAAATGATCCCGATTTACATCGAGATATCGTTTCTTTAGGTTTTGTTAAAAATTTAAAGATCAATTCGGGGAAGATCTCCTTCGATGTTGAACTTACAACTCCAGCCTGTCCTGTTAAAGACCAGCTTAAGGCTCAGTGTCTGGAAAAGGTGAAGGCTATTCCAGGGGTTACTGAAGTTGATGTGAAAATGACGGCCAATGTGAGATCGACCGCGACTCAAGGTAACAGAGTTATTATCCCCGGAGTTAGAAATGTTATTGCAGTTGCTAGTGGAAAAGGTGGAGTTGGAAAAAGCACTGTGACTTTAAACTTAGCTGTAGCTCTTTCTGAAACGGGGGCTAGGGTTGGGTTATTAGATGCCGACATTTACGGTCCTAGCATCCCCCTCATGATAGGAACCAAAGAAAAACCTATCACTGAAGCAGGGCGTATTGAGCCTGTAGTTAAAAACGGGATTAAAGTGATGTCGATGGGATTTTTAGTTCCTGAGAATCAACCTGTGATCTGGCGCGGGCCTATGATTCATGGAGCTTTGACTCAGTTTTTGACTCAAGTTAATTGGGGTGAACTCGACTATTTGTTGATTGATATGCCTCCAGGAACTGGGGATGCCCAGTTATCGATCTCTCAAAGTGCACCTCTATCAGGAGCATTGATTGTAACGACTCCTCAGGAAGTTAGTTTATTAGATGCTCGTAAAGGGCTACGGATGTTCCAAAACGTTAAAGTGCCTATTCTTGGAGTGGTTGAGAATATGGCAGGTTTTGTTTGTGGCCATTGCAGCGAAGTGACTCCTATTTTTCGAAGAGGAGGAGGGGATAAGATTGCACAAGAGATGGGTGTTTCATTATTAGGTTCTATTCCCCTTGATCCTCGAGTGGCTGAGGGAGGAGATAAAGGAACTCCAATCGTTTCGGCTCACCCAGAATCAGAGGTTTCTAAATTATATAAAAAACTTGCAGGAGATGTGGCGGCCCAGCTTTCAGTTTATCAAGCTCAAAGCGTGGGGCAGTTTAAGCCCTTAACTCTAGAATGGCAGTAAATACAATGAAAATTCCATTGGCTCCGACAGCACTCAATCAATTAGCTCCTCAAACTCTAGGAATCACTTGGAATGATGGCCATGAGTCTAAATATTTTGTTAGAAACATCAGGTTAAGTTGTCGTTGTGCCAACTGTATCGATGAATGGACTCGAGAAAAGATTCTAAAAGATGAAACTGTGCCCCAAGATATTCGGCCTAAAAAAATGGAAACGGTTGGACGTTACGCTCTTCAGATTAACTGGTCAGATGGGCACAACACTGGGATTTTTACTTTTGAGCAACTTCGCTCCCAATGTGAGTGTGATCCATGTCTAAAACAGAAAAACAATCACTAACGCTAGTTAAAGGTCTTTGTTCACCGAAAAAAAAAGCCTTTTTTAATGGCATGAGTGTTCCTTGGGAAGTGAATGGGTATTTAGAAGATTTTGCTATCGCGAAATCTTCTGGTGGAATTTTTGATCTTTCAGATCATGTTGTTATTCAGATCGAAGGCAAAGAGGCTCAAGATTATCTCCAGAGAATGACCACGGTTCAATTTAAGAGTTTAAATTTTAATACTACTGTTCATGGGGCATTTCTTACCGGACGGGGTGGAGTTATTGCTCTGGGTGTTTTTAGAAAGGTAAGAGCCGAAACGTTTCAATTCTTGATTTTAGAAAGCCTTAAAGAACGTGTTCTAGAACATATCGAACAGTTCCATTTCGCTGAACAATTTTTAGTTAAAGATTTATCGGATGAAATTACTATTTTTGGTTGTTGGAGCGAAAATGGAGTTTTAGCTTTGGAATTGGGTGTAGATTCAACTCTTCCATCGCTTCAAGTTCAATCGGTGATTTGGCAAGGGTGCAATTTTTATTCATGGAAAGATGTCCGAAGAGACTCTCTTTTTTGGGTTGAAATAAAGTCATCCGAGGCAACAGAGTTTATTGAAAAAGGGCTAAAAAAGGGGCATCAGCTTCTAGGCCGTCGACTTTTTGAGTTTTTTAGACTTCAGGCCGCCGTACCCTCTGCGGGAATTGAATTAAATGAAAAGGATATCATTTTAGAGGGGGATTTTAACGAAGCTGTGGCTCGAAACAAGGGATGCTATCCGGGGCAAGAGGTGGTTGAAAGAATTTTTACATATGGACAGGTGAACCGTAAGCTTCAACGTGTTACCCTATGGGGTGAAGCATTAAAAACTAGCCTTCTTCCGTTATCTTTTTTATTAAATGGAAAAGAGGTAGGAGAACTGGTCTCTTTTGAAAAGAGCCCTTCTGAACCGGAAATGGCTGTGGGTTTAATGTTTGTTCGAAAAGAGTTCTGGGAGTCCAAGGATATTTGGACAACACCCGAGGGATTGCAAGCTAAACTCGCAGTCTAGATTTTTTTTAAATAAAGAGACAACTATGATGAAATTCCCCCTATTTAAGTTTTTTTCATCCCTCAAGTTGGCGGTTATTTCTATTTTGCTGTTAGCTCTTGTTTTGACAGTTGCGACCTGTCTCGAATCACTTTATGGAACTCGGGCGGTTTATGTGTTGGTTTATGGAACCCCCTGGTTCGGAGGGGTTCTCTTTTTATTGGGCTTAAATGTATTATGCGCGGCTCTGGCGCGATTTCCCTGGAAAAAGAGTCAGACCGGTTTTGTTTTAACTCATCTGGGAATTATTACTCTTTTGATAGGTTCATTTTTAACTCAAAAATGGGGTGTTGATGCCAATATGCCGGTCACTGAAGCCAGTCAGGAAAATGAAATTACGCTGAATAATTTAGTGCTATCTGTGACTGATGAGGCAAAGAATGTAAAAAAAGAGTTTACTATCACAGAAAACTATCGGGAAAATATTTCCAAAATTCTTTCTGTTAATTTCGGAGATGATAGCCAAATTACTGTGGATAGGTTTGTGCCAAGAGCAGTAGCTGAGAGAAAATTAGGAGAAAGCCCCATTTCCGGTCTTGGATCTCCTGCTGTTCGATTTGAGTTATTTAACTCAAAATTTCGCTTAGAAGAGGCTATTTTTGCTCAGCATCCCTCAAAGCCTACAGAAATTAATTTAGGCCCCGCACTTGTAACATTTCAGACTCTTCATTCGGGTGAAGACTTAAAGAAATTTCTAGCTCCCAAGGTTAGTAAATCTCTACCCCCCTCTCCGGGATTTTTAATTGCTAACTTAAAAGGAAAAGAATATCGATTTACAATATCAGAAGTTCAACGTGGCTTTGTTCCATTTGCTGGTGGGCAATACGAGGTGCGAGTCGATGAGTATCTCCCTCATGCTGTGGTTGAGAATAATCGATTGCTTAATCGTTCGAACGACCCTATTAATCCAGCACTGCATTTAACGATCCGAGAAGCAAATAGCTCTGATTCCGAAGCTGTAGAAAAACACACGATTTTTGCCAATTTTCCTGAGTTCTCCACCTTGCATGGAGCTCACAGTAAAAAGAAAGCTCTAGGGTTTAAGTTTAGAATGGAGATAGCTAAGAATAATAATCCCTCTCTCGCAATTGTGGGAAATCAGCGTGGACAGCTTGCCTTCGCCCAAACAGTAGAGGGTTCAAAGCTCTATTATCGAACCCAGGGTAAAGAGGGTTGGGTTAAGGCTAAGGGGGAGATTTTACCTGGGGTAATTACGCCAACGGGATGGATGGATTTGCAATTTAAAATTCAGGAGTGGCTGCCTAATGCAGTTGAGCAAACGATTCCACGTTCAATCGAGTTTATCTCCGGAAGTGGAGATAATTATTTAAGTGCTATTCACATAGTTGAGTCAAATAGAAATCTTGCCTCTATCCAGTCAGATGAATCCTCGGGCTGGTGGCTATTTGAAGGGCAAGGAAAGCTTATCAACATAGCAGGAAGAGAACTTTTTATTCAGTTTATTAGAAAAAAACTTAACCTCCCTTTTTCTATTTTTCTTGAAAAATTTAAAATCGGCACTGATCCTGGAACGACAAAGGCCGCAAGTTATGAAAGTGATGTGGTAGTTAAGGATCCTTCTAATGGAACTGAGCAAAAAGCTAATATTAGTATGAATGAGCCTCTCAAGTATGGGGGCTATACCTTCTATCAGGCCAGTTACTCTATAGAGGAGGGGCGTCCTCCAGTTTCAGTTTTTTCGGTAAATTTTGATCCCGGTAGAATGATCAAGTATTTGGGGTCGCTCATTATGTGCCTTGGAATTTTAACCATGTTTTATATGAATCCTCACTATCTCTCTCTTATTTTTAAGAGAAAGGAGCAATCTCGATGAGTAAAATACTATTATTTTCCTTCTTTTTCTTTTCACTAGCTGGGAATGCAACTCCTGAAAATAGACCGGGATTTGACTTCCAACCTTTGGCTGAAATTGCGATCCAACATCGTGGCCGAATTAAACCTTTAGATACTTTTGCTTCTGAGTCTCTTCAGTTTGTAACTGGAAAAAGAGAGTGGAAAGGCAAGGGGCCGGTTGAATGTTTAGTGGGGTGGTTGTTTAACTTCGATCGCGAATGGGAAAATGAAGAGATAGTTCGAATTAATCATCAGATCTTAAAAAAAGAGATGGGACTTGATCCTGAAAAGTCTTTTTTTTCGTTTAATGAGCTTCAAGGCAATGAAGGATTAAGACGAGTTTTAAAAGAGGCTAGCGCCAAATCAAGAAATAAAGAGAGACTTTCAGAAAACGAAAAAAAAGCTGTAATAGTTGAAAATCAATTGGAACTTATCGGGGATGTTTTTACGGGACAATCCTTTACTATTCTTCCTAATCCTGAAGGCGGAGCCGCAAGTTGGTTTCCTATTACTAGTTTGAATATTCAAGGGGGATTGCCCTATGCCTCTGATGTCACTGAAAGGTTTGCCATCACGCTGAAGAGCATGGTCGAAGGGTTTTTAAATAAAGACGTTAGCCTTTGGAATAGCTCCAGCCAAAAGCTTGCAGTAATGTTGTCAGAAGATTTGGCTAGGGGGGTATATCCTGAGAAAAAAATATTAAGAAGAGAGATGCATTACAATTGTCTGCGCCCTTTTCGCTTGTCGTGGATTATTTATGTAATGGGTTTTATTAGCCTCATGCTTTATTGGATCGGACGTAAAAGTATTTTTCAAACAGTCGGTCTTCTAGCTATGGTGACTGGATTAGCTGTTCATGCTTATGGCTTTATTCTTCGGTGTTTAATTGCTGGGAGACCTCCAGTTACCAATATGTACGAATCGGTGATCTGGGTCACTTGGGGATGTGTCTTCTTCGCTATGCTGATTTGGTGGGCCTACCGAAACAGTGTAATCCCGACTGCAGCTTCAGTTTTTGCTATTGTCGGTCTTATTTTAGCTGACAATATTCCCTTAGTTTTAGATCCAAGCATTAACCCTCTTGAACCTGTATTAAGGAGTAACTATTGGCTTACGATTCATGTTTTAACTATTACCCTTAGCTATGCAGCTTTTGCATTGTCGCTATGTTTGGGCAATGTGGTGATGGGTTATTATGTATTTCGCCCCACTCATACCGCCCATATCCAAAATTATTCACTCTATATGTATAGGGCTATGCAGATAGGTGTCATTCTTCTTGCGGCTGGGAATATTCTTGGGGGGTTTTGGGCCGATTACTCTTGGGGGCGATTCTGGGGATGGGATCCTAAAGAGGTTTGGGCGTTGATTGCTTTGCTTCTTTATTTGGCTGTTCTCCATGGAAGATTTACCGGATGGCTGAAGGGATTTGGATTCGCAGCTACTACAGTTGTCTCTTTTTTGGGCGTTTTAATGGCCTGGTATGGTGTTAACTTTGTTCTCGGGGTGGGCTTACATTCCTACGGATTTGGTTCTGGGGGCATGGGCTGGGTCATGGGCTATGTGGGTATCCAGGTCGCCTTCATAGTTGTGGGATATTTAAACTACAAGAAGGCTAAATCGACTCACAATTTGGACAGCACTATTTTTCCAAAGGCATAGCTACAGCGGGAAGAGTCTTACTTGATGGCTGAATTTGGCTATTAGGAGAAATCCAGGCCCTTTCCACTATGGATTTATCCAGTTCCTCTGGGTGAACAACTGAAAGAGTTGCATGTTCAGGTTTTAAAAATCTTTGTGCTGCTTTTTGAATCTGTTCTCGTGTCACCGAACGAATTTTTTCAGATACCTTAAGGGCATGATCGTAACCCAGTCCATACATTTCATCGAGTCCATAAACGATAGCCTGAGATGAAAAACGTTGAAGATCGAGTTCAAATCTGCCAATCCAGAATTGTTTCGCACGTTCTAGCTCTTTCGAGCTTATGGTTTCGTTTAAGACTTTATCGAGTTCTCGGCGCATACCTTGAATAGCAGTGAAAAGTTTTTCAGGTGAACAGCCGATGTAAAATCCAAAAAAGCCTTTTTCAGGTGTGTCACTATTCATGGGGGAAACAGTATAGGCAAGGCTCTGTTTGTCCCTTAATTCTAGAAAAAGTCTACCTCCCTGGCCCGCTAGGCAAGATGAGAGAATCTTCATTGCGTACCGATCTGGATCGTGAATATCATTTGTTAGAAAACCGATTAGAAGATGAGATTGAAAAAGAGGTGTTTTCTTTTCTGTCACAATCTGTAGTTTATTTTTAGATTCGATGGTTAATTTTGTTTGGGGGGCATGGCCATTTTCAGGCAGCTTCTCCAGAATGTTTTGAATTTCAGATTCCCATACATTTTTTTGGAAGGCTCCTACCGTGGATATAATCGCATTTTGCTTATGTACAAATCGCAGGTAGTAATCCTTCAGATCCTTAGGGGTTAGCTTAGAAATAGACTGTTCTGTTCCCAGTGAGGAGCGTCCATAGGGGTGGGAACCGTAAATAGATTTCATTAGATTTAATTGGCATACGGCTCCTGGAAAATCTCGTTCTGCCTTAATTTCCCTAAGTAGAATATTTTTCTCAGTTTCAAATTCATGTTTTGGAAAGGTTGGGTTTAAAAGAATATCGGTGAGAAGCGGCTTGACGATGGGCCAGTGCTTGCTCAAGAACTCTACGCTTAATCCCAAGGTGTGTTTTCCCGAAAAAGCATCTATTGAGGCTCCGAGTGATTCTAAAGTATGGGCGATTTGAACGCTTGAGAACGAAGGAGTTCCTGAAGCCCAAAGTCTCTGAAAAAGTTGGCCAACTCCTAAGTTGTCTTTGTTTTCTTCTCTTGAACCCCCAGGGAAAATAATTTTCATCGAAACAATAGGCAACGAAGTCACAATCTTTTCTACAAAACGAATACTGTTCTTTTTCTTGAGTTCTAATTTTACTTGCTCAGAGACTCTGGAACCTATTTTCTTTCGTTTTCTATCTAAGATAGATCTTAATGTTTTCGTCTCCACACTTTGATCTTTAGGATGAATCATCGATAGAATAGGTTTTGAATTTAAAATCTGATTTAGCGTTTGGGTGGCCTGATCTTTATCTACAGCTAGAACCGCTTCCAGATATTTTCGTTCGTAATCAGGATCTCCGAACTGGATAAAATAGTATCCTAGTCGTCTAGCATAGCCTTCTACGGTCTCTTTTCCACTTACAACCTCAGCTTCGAGCGAGCTTTTAACTCTCTCCAATTCGGAATCCTCTATCCCCTCGGAGGCGGTTTTTTCTAAGAAATCTAAGGTTTCTATGAGTGCCGATTCCAGATTCTCAGGTATTACCGATAACCCAGTAGTAGCAAGTCCACCTTTAGCTGTCGCAACGAGTCCCATAGAGCAATCAAGGGCTATTTTTTTATTTTTTACGAGGTGTTGGTACAAGCGACTGCTTTCCCCTTGGCCGATTGAGGTACACATAACATCGAAAGCAGGTACCCTTAAATCTGTAACTGAGGGTGCAAGCCAAGCCAATTGAAGATGAGATTCTTGAACATCTTTTCCTACTGCAACAACTTTAGGGGATCGGAAAGGTTTAGGAACTAGATTCGGAATATTACGTGGTTTCTGGGCTTTGAGTTTTGAGAATTGAGATTTTACCAATTCAAAAGCTTTTTCTTTTGCTATGTCTCCTACAATAAAAAGACTTAGGGTACCCGCGTGATAATGTTTGTCGAAATAGGCCTTTAAGCTTTTGTGGTTGATATTTTTTACCGTGGATTCATAGCCTAATACGGGGCGACTGTAAGGGGTTCCTGCAAAGCTTTCCTTCCAAAGGTTCATTGAAAGAACTTTATAAGGGGAGTCATAAGCTCGTTTGATCTCCTCTAAAATGACCTCTTTCTCTCTAGCCATCTCCTCAGCATCAAACAACGGGTTCTGAACCGCATCCGCAATAATATCGACCCCTTCGGCAAAATATCTGCTCGCAATGGTGGTGTAGTAGCATGTCTCTTCAAAAGAGGTAAAAGCATTGATGTCCCCACCTCGGCTCTCAATTTCTGAGGCAATTTGACCTACCCCTCGTTTCTTTGTGCCTTTAAAAAGAGCATGTTCCAAGAAGTGAGAGATTCCGGCCTCTTTCTCACTTTCATAAACACTGCCTCGATTCACCCAGGCTTGAATGCTAACGACAGGTGAGGCGTGGGTTTCTACGATAAAGACTGGAATTCCGTTTTTTAATGTGTATTTTGCAATCATGAGTATTGAACAATTTACCAGTAACTCCCCATTCTTGACAAACAGCTTCGGGATTTATGTTCATATTCCTTTTTGCGTTCACAAATGCTCATATTGTGATTTTTATTCCTTTACCAAATACCAGACTGAGGATTTTAAAAAATTTACTGAGATTTTATGCGCTGAGATAGGGCAGTCTCACAGATTTCTAAAAAAATGGGGAGTCGAGCCTGCTCCAATTAAAAGCCTTTTTTTTGGAGGGGGAACCCCTTCATTACTTCCCGTAAATTTTTTAGCTACCATTATTCAAGCCTTAGAAGATCAGTTCCAGTTTTCATCTGATATTGAGATTACGATAGAGGCTAATCCTGAGACTGTCTCAGAGAGTTTTTTAGAGTCCTTAAAGCTAAGAACTCCCGTTAATCGGATTAGTCTTGGAGCTCAGAGCTTTTCCGAACAAAACTTAAAAAACTTAGAAAGGTTAGGATCAAGAGAATCGATTTATCGGGCTGCTGCACTCTTAAAACAATGGGGTTATGTTAACTTTAATTTAGATCTCATTTTTGCGATTCCAGGTCAGAGCGAATCGCAAATGCTAGAGGATCTTGTTGAGGTGGCTTCTTTAGGGCCTACTCATGTCAGTAGTTATAATTTAACCTTAAAACCGGGCCATTCTCTTTTCTCTAAGCTTCCTAAGGATGATTTTGTTGCGGATTTATACGAAAAAATGGTTGAGCGATTGCAGTCATTAGGATTCGAACAGTATGAGATTTCTAATTTTGCCAAACCCTCTGCCTCTTGTGAACATAATCTCTTGTATTGGTCAGGAGGGGACTTTTTGGGGCTTGGCCCTTCTGCGGCTAGTCGCTTTTATAAAGAGGGGGTATTTCATCATCGAAAACAGTGGTCTGATTTCGGGAAATACCTAAAACAAACACACTTTGAAGAGGTTTCGTTTGAAAGCTCCACCCAGAGCCAAACTTGGTTGGAGGCCACATTTTTAGAGCTGAGGAAAAATTCAGGAATTGATTTAGAAAGGTTTTATAAAAGATATGGGTATGATCCCTCTTCGGCCAAACAGTTTTCTCTCTTTTTGAAAGAGGGGCTATTGACCCAAGAGGGCAATCTTTTAATGCTTACCCGCAAGGGTAGACTTCTTGCGGATTTAGTTACGGAACGACTAGTTGATGTTTAAAAGGGGACCTCATCGTCCGCCATTCCTCCAGCTGAATTTTGATCACTACCTAGAGCGTTATCTATTCCAGTGGATGGCGCAAAGTCATTACTTACCGATGAAGATGAAGCTCTTTCTCCTGGGCCACCTAAAAACTGAATGTTCTGGGCAATGATTTCAGTTGTGTAACGTTTGTTACCTTCTTTATCATTCCATTCTCGAGTTTGAAGTCGGCCTTCGACATAAGCTTGGCGCCCTTTTGAAAGGTACTGACCACAAAGCTCAGCCATTTTCCCCCAAATCACAACTCTGTGCCATTCAGTTCGCTCCTGTTTTTGGCCATTTTTATCTGTCCAATTTTCGTTAGTAGCTAAATTAAAATTAGCAACAGCGCCTCCGTTAGTTGTGTACCGGACCTCAGGATCTCCCCCAAGCCGACCAATTAGTAATACTTTATTGACACCACTAGCCATGTTTCCTCCAATGAATCTTTGTGTATTCACTCTTAAAGACAGGCTACACTTGAGTCAAGAAAGTTAAGGGAGCTTTATATGGAATCATTGAAAAATAGTCGTAAGAGTCGAATTCTTCTAGGGGAGCGAAGGGTTTCAAGTTTTCAGCGCATCGTGGCAAAGGGTATCGATCTGACTATTATTGCGATTCTATTTTTTATGGGAAAGGTCATTGGGTGGCCCTTAGGGTGGTTAGGAGCTTTGATTTACGCTGCGATTCAAGACTCTCTGGGAGAGGGGCAGAGTATTGGAAAAAAAATTATTGGACTTCAAGTTATTGAATATGACTCAGGGCTTCCTTGTTCTGTTTTGCACTCCACTCTTCGCAATGTTCCCTGTATTTTGAGCTTGTTTTGTTTACCATTTCCAGTGGTTGGGGTTTTAAGTCAGTTTATATTTGTTCCTGTATTTTGTTTGGAAATTTACTTATTGTTGACACTAGATTCTGGGGTTCGCTTAGGGGATGTGATGGGAAATACACAGGTTGTTGAACACTTTCAAGATGGAATCGACGCAATGCGGTAGTTAATTGAATTCCATAAGTAGAATCCGGATACAGTTCTTGATATAATTAATTAAGTAGTTCAAAGAGTTTCTCCCCTTTTTCAACAATCATTTTAAATCAGAAAGTAGAAAGAAAAAGCTTTCTACATCTCTGCGGGTAATTTGAAATGGACCTTTTAAAATCCATTTTTTCAAAAACTGTCGTTGGGCTTGATATCGGAGTTTCTGGTATCAAAGCTGTAGAGGTAAGTATTGGCAAAAAAGTTTCTTTAATCGCCTATAATAGAATTTCTCTCCCTTGGGGCACTATAACTCCAGAGGGCACTGTTAAAAATGATCTTGCCATTATTGGTGCACTCAAGAAGCTTTTTTCAGGTAAAAGTTTTAGCACTTCCAATGTGAGTGTAGGAATCTTTGGGAATTCTGTTTTAAGTAAGCCTATTCACATGCCTAAAATGGCGAAAAAAGACATTGAAGAACAGATTTATTGGGAGGCTGAACAATATATTCCCTTTAATATTGAAGAGTGTTCGATAGATTTTGCGGTCGTAGGGAATACCGTTCAAAAAGTTGTTGCGGGAACTGAATCGACAATTGAAGTATTATTGGTAGCTGTTAAAAAAGATTATATTCAGAGCTTTACGGGAATTATTGAGAGAGCTGGACTCAATCCGATCGTTGTTGATTATCAGGCCTTTGCTCTAGGTAATGCATTTGAGTTTAATTACACTTCCGAACTATCCGATTTAACTGCAGGTGAAACCAATGTGGTCATTGATTTCGGTGCAGGCTCAACAAAATTATCATTTATTGAAAGAGAAAGTACGGTGTTTACCACCAAGATAAGTTCTTGTGGAAGCGGGTATTCTCAATTAATTAGCGAACGACTTGGAGAAAATTTTGATCAGGCTGAGGTTATTAAACTGACAGAGTCAGACTCTGCGTTAGTTAGCCCCATCATTCAAGATTACAATGCCCATCTCAGTTCGGAAGTTCAGAAGAATATCGATGTTTTTTTAGCCCAGATGGGGGAGCGGTCTTTACGGAAAATATTTTATTGTGGGGGGGGCTCTAAAACACCGGGATTAATTGAAATGCTTCATGATAAATATCCTGAACAAATCGAGCCTTTAAACCCCATTAAGAATTTAATTGTTCCAAGGTCCAAATCTAACATGAAAATGTTAGAAGACCTTAGCTGTTTGGGCACTGTTGCAGTTGGATTAGCGCTGAGAAAGCCTGGGGATTAATCATGATTAGAATTAATCTGAAAAAAAGCGGAGGAATGCGCAAGGGCGAGGACCTAGGTAAGTTAGGCTTAAAAGAACTTCAAAAATTTAAACCATCTAAAATTAACCTGAATTTCAGTTCTCTTATCTTATCAGTGGCGTTTTTTGCAGTTGCGGCTCTGCCCCATCTATTTTTTTTGAAGTATCGAGATCATGTAGAGGCTCTGCATAAGGCTAATATAACAGCAATAAGTTCCGAGGTTAATGTCGTAAAGTCCGAAACAAGTAAATATGAAACCTATCAAGCTGAGATGAAAAGTATTGAGGAACAAGAAAATCGGGTGAGTCAGCGTTTGAATGTTGTGAAACAACTTCAATCTTCAAGGACAGGTCCTGTTAACATTTTAGATGCTATAGGACAGTTACTTCCTCAACGTGTTTGGTTGACCAATATTGACATGACGCTATCTCCAACAAATCAGCTTCAACTGACCGGCCTGGGATATTCAAGTGAAGATGTTGCAGAGTTTGTGGATAAACTTAATTCATCTATCTATCTTGAGAAGGTGATGCTGGATGGAGTATCAACTCAAAAAAATGGGGAACAATCCGGAACTGTTAAGTCCTTTTTAATTTACGCCACTCCAAAATCGAGTGTTGGAAACTAGAATAGTGACTAATGATTCTAAAGCTTCAAAGTAAGAGTTCCGTCTTTAAGTATTTAGGGGAAACTCTAAGCAGGTGACTTAATCATGAATGAAAAACTAAAATTAGCACTTTTAGTCTTATCTCTTGGGGTGTTGTGGGGGGGGTATGAGTTTTACGATTTTTATTCTGTGGATCAAGCCGGAATGGAACAAGAAATTATCACGAAAAAACAGGAGCTGGAGACGGCAAAGAACGAACTGAATAAATTTAAAGATTTCGCTGAAGGAATTACAGAAATAAAAAGCAAATTAAAAAAGACCAATGCTGAATTTGAAGAGGCTCTCGAATTTATCCCTAGAAATCTAGAGCTATCAAAATTATTAGCTAGGTTAAATGTATTAGCGAGAAACAGTGGAGTTGAAATAGAGTCATTTAAGCCTGCTAAGGATTCAAATGTTAAGTCAGAACAGGAAGAGGCAAAGAACTCTTTTTTTCAAACCACGACTATTGAGCTTCAGATGCAAGGGGGATTTTCTCAGACTGTTATGTTTTTTGACCAGATTTCAAGATTAAAAAGAATTTTAAATGTAGAAAGCCTTAAAATGTTAAGTCAATCTACCGAAGATAAAAGAACGCTCGCCTCTAATATTACAAAGGTAGATACGCAGGTTGTCCTTAAAACCTATAGGTTTTCCGAATGAAAAATCTAGCAAATACTATCAGGTTGTTAGTGATTATTTTAATAGCTACCGTGGCCTTTGGGGATTCGTCCGATAAAAAAGCAGCCATTGTTTACAACCCTGTAGGTAAAAGAGATCCATTTAAAGTTCTAAATATAACTTCAGCCGGCAGAAAAATATCAGCAATTTACCCCACTGAAAAGTATGATTTAGACCAGTTAAGTTTAAAGGCTATCATTCGTCTTTCAGGAAAAAGCAGAGCCATGGTTGAGGCCCCAGATGGACAGACCTTCATTATTTATGAAGGTGAGACCGTAGGACGTGAACGAGCTACTTTGAGCCGAATTTTAAAAACTGAAATTATATTTACACAGCAAACATTTAACTATTTAGGCAGTGTGAGTCTAGTTGAAAGAGTTTTGTCATTGCCCTCTGATAATTCAGGATTAGCCACGGACGTTCAAATAGAAGAGACTGAAAAAATAAAGGCTTCGACATCTTCAAAGAAAACAAGAAAAGGAAATGTAAGTGTAGACTCAGGGGCTGTTAAAGAATCTAAACAAGATGACATTTCTACTAATGTTCAAAAGATCTTAAACATGCCTAATGAACTAGAAAAAGAGTTAGATGAAGCAATGGGAAAGTTTGAAAAATAAAAATTCAGACCAAATATTAAAATATTGAAGGAGTGAATATGACCCACTCTAAATCGACTAAAATAAAAAAAATGAAAATATCAGTCGTTGCAATTCTGGTTTTGTGCTTGGGGGTACTGGTGTTTAGTAACCAGACTGTTTGGGCTGCAAATAAAAACAACAACAAAGCAAGTGCTCAAGTTGAATCTAGTAGAGACTTGGACTTAGAGTCATTGCAAGAGCTTGAGCAAAGTCTTGAGAGTGAAAAGGAGGTCGCAAAACCTCAGGACTCACTGAGTTCTAAAGAAAATAGTTCTGAATCTGAGTTTCCTGAATTGGATAGTTCTGAGTTTGAAATAAAAAAGCCCATTGAAAAATCACTTGTAGCTGAGGCTGTTCTATCCGAGAAGAGTCCCCAAGATAGAGCTGAAGTTAATACGGTCGATTCCAAAGAGAGTAAGATTAAGGAAATCTCCCCCTCAATGAATAGCTCAGTAAAGTCAGGTTTTGACTCTGGCTCGAAAATAAAAAATGAGATTATTAATTTGGAATTTAAGATGGAGGGGGATGTTTCTAGGGTCTTTATAAGCTCACGGGCAAAGCTACGCTATAAGGAATTTAAAAACAGATCTATGAAGCAAGTGGTCTACGTATTTGAGAATACCTCAGTCCCAGAGCGGCTTGAGCGGGCTTATGATACGAGTGAGTTTGCGAGCCCTATCGCCTTATTTACATTGTTGCAGGTTCCACAAAGTAAAGTTCCGACTGCAAAACTTATCATTCAGCTTCGTGAAGATAAGATTCCATCGATTACCAATACTGAAACGGGGATGTATGTTGATTTTCCATCTCCAGATAGTCTCGGTGAGTCTCGAGTGTCTTTAGGTGATGATAGGAGAAAGTTAATACCTGAAGAAAGTAACTATTCATCAAATCAGGAGTTTTTTGGTAAGCCTATTGAGAGACTTGAAATTAAAAATACCGATATTCAAGATGTCATTAGGTTAATTGGCAGAAGTAGCGGCTACAATATTGTTATTGGTGAGGATGTTACTGGAAAAGTGGGTTCAATTAGCCTTGAAAACATTCCTTGGGATCAGGCGTTTGCTATTGTTTTGCAGAGTAAAAAACTTGGCTATGTTCGACAGGGTAATGTTTTAAGAGTTGCAACTTTAGCTGCACTAAAAGCTGAAAAAGAGGAGTTTATCGGGGTTGAGCAATCTAAAATTAAAGCAGAAGCTCTCAGAACAGTATTGATTCCTGTGAGCTACGCAAAAGCACAGGAGCTTGCTCCTAAAGGTAAAACCCTATTGAGTGAAAGAGGAAGTCTTGAAGTTGATGAACGATCTAATAGTATTATTGTCCGAGATATTGATAAAGTTGTTGGAAAACTTCAAAAACTTTACGCTATATTAGATACTCAGCCCCCTATTGTTTCTGTCTCTGCAAAAGTGGTTGAAATGAAGTCGGATTTCTCGAGAGCTTTCGGTATGAATGCTCTCAGATTGGCTCAAAATACTACGGGGCTTAATATTCTAGATAATAATTTTGATTTTACGCCTAATAACACCACGATTAGTATTAAAAGTTCCGATTTTGCGAAGTTAGAAGCAAAAATAGGTCTAGCCGAGCTTGAGGGAGAAACTAGAGTTTTAGCTAATCCTTCAGTCTCAGTTAACCAGAATCAAAAAGCTACATTCACTCAGACCCTTTCGGCCTTTTATGAAGTGCAACAACAGGCAGTCGCAGGTCAGGTTCCTCAGAAAACTCTTCAGGGAATTGACACGACTCTGTCATTAGAAGCAACCCCCATTGTTTCAGGAGATGGATCAATCTCTATGACAGTTAATATTAAGAATGAGGTGCCCCAGAAGGCCGGTGGAGGAGCTAGTGTTTCTATTGATAAAAGAAGTATACAGACTCAAGTTCTCCTAGAGAACGGCGATACTGCAGTTATAGGAGGAGCCTTTTCCAGCACCGCAAGTACGAGTCATAACGGAGTCCCTGGTCTTATGAGGCTGCCGTTGATAGGAATGTTATTTTCAAGCAAAGAGATTAAAGAAACTAAAAATGAGATTTTAATTTTTTTAACAGCCAAGATTTTAAATGCAGAAGAATCTTTTAAACGAAATTTTTAATTTAGGTAAATCAAGGAAGGCAAATCCTCTATGATGGACATCGCTCAGTGGAGTCTTAATCTTGCTTTTGTAGGTGCTTTCATTTTCTTTGGGTGGGTTCAGAAAAGATCTTCGACTAAAACAGCTGACCGTGATTTTAAGGAGCTTGTTCGACAGCTTGAATCACGAATTCAGCAATTGGAAACAGAACTTCATAAGTTTCACGATGCTTTTCAGGAGAAAATAAAAGAGGTCGATTGCGTCGTTGAACAGGCTAATCGACTTTTAAAGAGTAGTAGAGCGATCGGGGGAGGATTCCCCTTAACTCAAGAGGAGAGTGAGTTAAAAGAGGCGATCTATTTTAGTTCGGAAAAGGAAGAGATTCCTTCCGTAGCCTATCTAGAGAACACCAAAATTAGGCTTCAAAAAGAATCTAATTTGGATCTTAAAACACTTCTCAAAGGGCAGTTATCATAGTAAGTCACTGTATATATAGTGGTTATTATATTTAAGGTTTGGGTCTGCTTCCAGCTTAGTAAAAGTCATCCCCAAAGAATAAGGTTGACAGGTTGGGTCACTCGGCCAAAAATACAATCTGAATCGGTAGTGTTTGGTAGTAGTTCAGAATCATTCCTGTTGTCTTAAGGAGACTCTGTCAACGAGCACATCCTGATAAACTTGGTTATTTCAATTTTTTAGTCAATTAGGAACCTTCTTCGGGGGGCGTATTGGTTTCTAGACTTGAAGTTGGAATTATCAAGAAAACAAATGGCTATAACACCTTTCAGGTTGGGGGTAAAAATGGAGAAGGCTAAAATTATTAAGCGTTATCAAAACCGAAAACTCTACGATACAGATGCGAGTTGCTATGTAACTCTCGATGAAATCGCAGAGATGATTCAACAGGGCGAAGAGGTAATGGTCGTTGATAACCGCAATCAAAAAGATATTACTGCGGCTACATTGACCCAAATTATTTTTGAAAAACAGAAGCGTTCCGAGAGTCCAGTACCTATTTCCACTCTTCGACATATTATCCAACAAGGGGACGGTTCATTTAGTTCGTTCCTAGCTAAGTCGTCTGATGGCAATCAAATGGAAGTTGTCCGAGCTTTAGAAACCCAGGTTCGTGACTTAACTACCAAGTTAGATGCTATTGAACGTAAGGCTACTGTAGGAGCTCCTAAGGAAGCGATTCCAGCTGTGAAAACTGCTGAGGTCTAATTCTTTGTTAGATTAAGCTCATTTAGCTCCAACCGGATAATCATTAAAAGTTTTAAAAAAGCATCTTGGATGGGGGGCTACTTTTTCTATATAATAGAAGTAGCTCCCCTGTCTGGTTTGTGAGTGAGAATTATTCTAACCTTACAAGTTCTTAACCAGGAGTTTTCACTTGCTGTGGTGTGCATGCCTACTAGATAGGAAGCCTAAAGCAGTAATAAAACTTCCACTTATTTTCTATGGTTAAGAATATTACTGACCACGGCCTTATGATGGGGGAGTTCTTACCGTTTAGGTCTTTCTGCTAAAAATTCTAGGGTGTTGTTTGATGTTTACAAGCGATAAAACAATCAAGTGGGTAGAAAACTTGGCAGATCAGGAGTGCTTGATCTTATCAGGTGAAAAGTCTTCATTGGATCTGTGTAATGCAAAAGAAGAGGTCATGAATAATGAGACCAGTTTTTTTGTTCGCAGTCTTTTTTATTACTTTGAGTATTTAACGAGATTATTCAACGCAAGAGTTGATGACACTTTCTTGAGACTTAAGATTGTTGCACAGGGGGAAAATTTTAACACCTTCACGATTAGCAGAAATCGTATTAATTTAAGAGTTGTAGGAGCTCAGCCTGGTGCCATTCATCTTCAATGCATTCGTGAAGACAGTGGTGAGATGGGCATTAATAGTGTTGTTTTCTCAGGTTTAATCGAAGCTCGTTTTGAAACCTTTCACGAAGTAAAATGGTATTTTCTTGATTCCATGATTCTGCCTGAACAGGTAGCCCGCCATTATCTTACTGAGTTTCTTCAAGTGAGTCGCTCTAACCATACTCATTAGTTATTACAATATAGGGGCTAAAATTCTACAGGCATTTTCAATTATTTCTCTGTGGAGTCCTCGTTTTGTAAATTGTTCTTGAGTGATATGCATCGACTTTTTTAAGTCCTCATCAAAAAAGTTTTGGGCCTGTTGAGTGACTTCTCGGTCTTGAATTAACAGCGTGATTTCAAAGTTGAGCCTAAAGCTTCTTATGTCCATATTTCCAGAGCCGATTAAAGTGAAGTTATTATCAATTGTCATCAGTTTGGCATGTAGGATTTTGGGCTCAAATTCATAAATTTTCACACCGGATTTTAAAAGGTCGTTGTAAAAAGATCGAGAGGCAAACTTTACTAGTCTTTGATCATTTTTTTGCGGAAGGATAATTTTAAGATCAACTCCTTTTAGTGCAGCGACTTCAAGAGCTGTGAGCATGGCGGTATCTGGAATGAAATAAGGGGTCATCATTGAAATCCTATTTTCAGCTGAGGTAATTCCCCAGAAAATAGCGCGATGAAGAGCTTTGAACGAGGTGTCTGGGCCACTGTCTAACACTTGAATTCGGGCGTTTCCTTCGCTTTTGGGAGAGGGAAAATACTTGTCGTGAGTTAGATCCTCTTTTGTCGTAAATGTCCAATCCTCTCTGAAGACCTCCTGCAGTTGAAGACAAACAGGACCCCAAAGCTGGATTGAAAAGTCTCGCCATTGATGATTCCATGGTTTTCCTAAGTACTCTTTTCCTAAGTTGCTTCCACCGGTAAAAGCAGTTTTTCCATCAATAACTAGAATCTTTCTGTGGTTTCTAAAATTCAAATTGATTCTTTGAGGTAATAAGGAAAACGGTAGAAATCCTGAGATCTGAATTCCTGCCTGTTTTAGTTTTTTAAAGTGAAATCGCTTAAGAGATAAGGAACCAATAGAATCATAGAGGATTCTTATTTCAACTCCGCGTTTTCGAGCTGAAATTAGAGATTCAAAGATGTGCTCTGTAATCGAATCTGAAGCGATGATGTAATATTCGAGATGTATATATGTTTTCGCTAGTTCAATTGCACAGATCATGGCGCTCAAGGCCTCTTGAGGATCCTGTAGAAATAAAACCTTGTTTCCATCTGAAATAGGAAAATGGGAGATGTTTTGGGTGAATTTAAAAAATGAATTCTCTTCTGTTTGAGATGGACTTGGAACGGAGAGATTGAGAGGCTGATTTAGAAGTTTCGAAGGTGGGACTGAAATGAGTCTCTTTCTTTTTGATGCCTGCCTAATTAACCTTTCAGGCCCAAAAGTGAAGTAAAGAGTAGGGCCTAGTAAAGGGACTAAAATAACAGAAAGCCCCCAGCTGATAGTAGAAATGGGCTCTCGTTTATGAATTAACAGGTGAATTAGAGCTGCAGAGGCTAAAACTATCCCTAAAGCGTAATACAATCCCGAAAACATATTTAATGATTTATCAATCTATTCGAAAAATGTAACCAAAAGTTGAGATTTCGGTCCTCGCAAAGCTATTCTTAGGACTAGGAAAGCCTCTATTGTTGGCATACTCATCGCAAAAAGCTTATTAGAGGTGAAAGATGTTAAAAAAGAATTCAGGACAAGGATTGGTTGAGTATTTAATCTTATTATGTTTGGTGACGGTTAGCAGTATTGCGGTTGTCTCTATTGTTGGACAAAATATTAAGGCTCAATACGCCAAAATATCCAACGCTATAACTGGCAAAGGTGCTCAGGTTCCGATGTCACAAGTTCAGGCTGAGTCCTTTAAGCTTAGAGGGATGGATGATTATTCTGAGTCATCACGATCTCAAGGCAAATAGTTTTCATGAGATCAAAAATCCGGGGAAGTGTCATTCTTGAAGGGGCTTTAGTATTGTTGATAGTTACCTTTGTTATTATTACGCAGATTGAATTAATTCGTAGAATATGGAGTGGGCTAACTCTTCAGCTAGTAGCTTGTGAAGCTGTAAGGGGACGGATTTTAGGATTGGAATTGGTAAGAGTTGAGACAGAAGTTCAATCTTTATTAAACCTTTTATCTAATTGGACATCGGATAATAACGGTCGAATTAATGTTTCAAGAGATGAATACAAAATAGCATCAGTGGGCGATGGCATCAGCAAATTCCATGTAAGATATCCAGCTTTGCTCTCCTTCAGAGAGAAACCGGAATTAACAAAGGTTTATTTCGAGGTAACTGAGCAATGTCGATTTCCGTTCTTGCTGCACTAGTCACAATCTTAGGTCTAGCGCCTGTTTGGACTCATGAACTCTTTAATAATTCTTTCTTGAGACAGAAAACAACTATAGCCCTAGACAATGCGGCTATTATTTTAGGACGACAGGATCGAACAACACTTAATTTTTTAGTAAAAGCTAATCGCACCGTCTCATTGATGGAAGTTATCCACCATCCCATTCATTTAGCCGTGGTAATGGGAATAGCGACTCCGAATTTAATTGCTCAGGATGTTAGCTTGGAAAGAGCGATCTCTGAAATACACAAAGGTGCTAAGACCATTGCAAATGTGAATTGGGCCAGAGCTAGTCTAATGGCTAATTCTGAATTGAGAAGATTTGGAATCTCTGTCGTTCAAAAGCAGAGAGCAGAAAGGGCTCCATTAATTGAAAAGAATTGTCCAGTTTGTCATTTAGGGAGTCATTGGGAAATAGATCATGCAATAAAAGATACTTTTCTACGAGTTGGAAATAGATCGTGGATACCGGCGATTTGGATAAAACTAGTAGGAGAAAGTTTAGTTAACGGAAAAAAATGGAATTATAAATTAAGTCTAAATTAGGAAGTTTAATGAGCGTATTGAGAAATAAGAAAGGGATTTTAATGTTTGAGACCCTGCTATTGATTCAATTACTGGTTTTTGTATTTTTCTGTGGCCATGTTCAAATTGTTAAGTTGTGGCGAAAAAAAATAGAGAAACTACAAAAAGAGAGAATCGCTTACGATGGAGAACAAGCATGGATAAATTAAGACTAGTACTAAAATTCCTCCAAGTTAATCCAAAACGATTTGCGGTAGCTCTTTCTGTGCTTATAGCAATAGTTGCAGCTTGGGAGAGTAGAAATATTTTTTCTGTGAGTTCGACCTCGGTAAAAGATCTAAGAGTCTTAGTAGCCATGAGAGATCTAGATGAAGGAGATTTGGTGACCTTATCAGACTTAAGTACCGTTCCTATCTCTCGGATCTCATTACCAGATGGAATGAGAGCCTTTACTGATCAGGAGCTTTTTTTAGTTCAAGGGCAACGATTGATTAAAAGTGTTAAGCAGGGCAGCCCCATTATTTCAGACCTGATTGAATCTAATAGCCATGGTTTAAAAATTCCCGAGATTCCCTCGGGTCGTAGAGCCTATTTCATAGAGACCCATTCTTTTGAGATGGTTTTTCCGGGCTCTAAAGTCGATTTGATTCTTAAACCACTCATGGATAGTAAAGATTCCTTAATCCTTACTGAAAATGCTCTAGTTTTGTCTGTCGAGCGGCGGCAAGATTTGCCAGGAGTAGTAGTAGCCCTGACTCCAGATGAAATAGAGTGGGTGGAAAGGAATTCAAGAGTAGGAAAGATCGTTTTAGCTGTTAGAAATCCCAAGGAGAAAAGTACGCGCAGAGCGTTAAAGAAAGCCAAGCGGGGAAGATTAAAAAGGGTTAAAGTAGAAGTAATTACGGAGGGAACATGATGCATGGAAGGTTAAGAATGGTGCATCGAGCAATAGGAATCGTTCTGGTGATGATGCAATGTTTCCCTTTTTCTGTTTTAGCTGCGAATACTCCAAACTCGATTCGATGGGTTAGTATAAATAAAACAGGTCATTGGAGTTCAAGCCATGAAGCCATTTATCCCGAGTTAATAAGGCGGGTACAAAAGTGGGTTGAAAACATTGATTCACTAGATGTTCAAGTTGCTCTTTCCTCAAAGTCGATCAACAAGAGAAATCTTGGTCTGGATAAGCTTAGGTTAAACCTGTCTGAATCGTCAGAAAAACTTCGAAAAGCATTATTGGCTGGGGAGGGGAGCAATTCCTTAAAAACTCTCTTAAGTGAAATGAAGGAGTTGAGGCAAACAGCTTCGAGTAAGAGTGAGTTGGGACCAGAAATTCAAACTTCTCTTATCTCGGAGGCGGCCTACTATTGGAGTCAGAATGATTTGCCTTCGACTCGTACTGCTGTTGAGCGGGCGATAAAAATACAACCCAAAGGACAAGTTCCTTTGATTGAAGAGTGGGATGATTCAAATGCGATTGGTTTTAACTCGGAGGCCTTTGAAGGATTTGTATCTAAGGTAAAAGCTAGTCAGGTTAGGAGTTGTATCATCAGCATTGAAACTAAGACCTCTCCATCGATTATAAAAGTTAATGGTTTTTCTATCGGTAATTCAAAAGAGGTAGCTCTGGTACCTGGAAATTTACATCATATCGAGATTCAATCCCCGGGTTATGAGAGTGGAAAAGAGAATGTGGTTTGTTCGGGGGCCGGCAGGAAAAAAGTAAAGGTAGTTCTTCAAAAGTCGAAAGACCCATCTACGATAACTGAGACAGATTTAGACAAAAATCATCAAAGCAAATCAATGATTCTCATTGAGCCAGTCCAGGATCGATTTAAGTTGTTTTTGTATACGCCAGGGCGAGATTTTGATGAGATCCTTTTGAGCCATCCATTAAGGCTTGCTGACATGGAGTCTGATTCAGGTTTGCCGACTGGCCCGATTGTTACGGATGCTGCTTTAGCTATTTTTGAAAAGCACAAATTATTGGCAACCCATCTTCAAGTGGGTGTTTTGGGGAACCCGGATTTTTCTAGATCTCTAAGTAGTGATATCGATGAAGGCTCGAGGAAGAAGCGTTGGCTGAACTCTCCAATTTTTTGGGGAATTGTAGGAGGGGCTCTTTTAGGGGGGGCCATCACTTACTTTTCAACTCAGAACAAAAATCCCTCTGCAGTAAATAGTGATTGGGAGTAGGGAGGGGAATGAGAAACGACAAATTTCTAGTGGAGTTTGTTAATCAGTTAACAAAAAAAGATATATTTATCGCTGTGTGGCTTTTTGGGGCTGCATTGTTTTCATATCTAATGTGGAGCTATCAAAAGAAAGCTAATCGTAGAAATTTTAGGGAAGTAGATCCAATGCCTACAAATAAGAGCTCTGTCTCCATTATAGAGACTAAAAAAGGTAACAAAAATGTGCCTAGTAAGAAATAAATCCAGAACTAGTAATCGTGTTCATCCTCATTACTTACTTCGATCTCTTCTACTGTCTCTTCTGCATCTTCACTGAGATCATCATCACTTTCAAAGGGATCCGCAGAAGGAGCTTCGGAATCATCAGATTGCATAAGGCCTTCAGTGGTAATTTTTTCGATCGATTTTTTCCGTGACTCTGTTTTTAGCGGAACAGTAGAAAGAAAGTCTTTTTGGGTCATCCCATATTTGCATTTAGGGCATGCGACCTCTTCTTTATTGAAGTCATAGAATTTGGCTTGGCATTTTTTACAGGTTCGCTTGTTTCCTAAGCTTACTGAGTCCGTCGACTTAGCTACTGCCTTTTTCATGTTTTTTCTACCTCTAAAACTAATCCACAATTGAGTTAACAAACTTTACTAATTGGGCCTGTTTAGCGATAAAGACTTAACCCGTCAAGAGACAACACGATTAACCTAAGTTGAAGGCGGTAAGTTCAACAAAGCGATGATATCGCTCATCAATCATTTCTTTGGTTAAGGGGAGCAGATTTTTGAATCCAAAATCTTGAACGATAAATGAGGCCATGACACTTCCATAAACAATGGCTTTCCTTAAGGTATACCTCGATAGGTTAAAGTTGGGTTGAGAGGCAATATACCCCATAAACCCGCCGGCAAAGGTATCTCCAGCCCCAGTGGGATCTTTAACTTCAGCTAGGGGTAAGCCTGGGATACTAAAAATGTCTCCATCGTTAAACAGAATGGCACCATATTCCCCTCGTTTAATGACTATAAGCTTAGGACCCCAACTTCGAATTAATTTAGTTGCGGTTAAAATATTGAAACTTTGGGTCAGTTGCCGTAGTTCCCCTTCATTAATGACCAGGCAATGGCACTTTGAAATAACTTTAATCAAAGCCTCTCTTTGAGACTCAATCCAAAAGTTCATCGTATCAATAGCAACAAGCTTAGGGTTGTTTACTTGAGATAAAACCTTCTCTTGTAAAGCGGGCACAATATTGCCCAAAAAAACAAATTCAGAGTTCCTATAAGAGGAAGGGACCTCGGGGGAGAAATGCTCAAAAACATTCAAGTGGGTTGCTAAAGTTTGAGCTTCATGAAGTTCATACCCGTATTTACCCGACCAGTGAAAGGTATTGCCCTTATCAATTTTAATACCTTGAGTATCGATTCCTCTTTTTCTTAAGAGTTCTAAATGATCGGTAGGAAAATCTTGCCCAACTACGCTGACACAGTTGACCTTAGAAAAATAGGAGGCCGACAGGGAAAAGTGATTAACAGAGCCACCTAGAACCTTTTCTTGAACACCAAAAGGGGTTTCAATGGTATCAAAAGCCATTGAGCCCACAGCTAGAATAGACGACATAATAGAAAATCCTTTCTGAAAGATCTTTATTATTCTGGGAGTACGAATTGGAAGAACAGGGTTCTGCCTTTTCGTTTGATCTCCAGATAAATTCGTTTTGAAGAGCCAAGAGCCTTTTTATAACTAGCCATTGAGTTAACATTTTGACGGTTCAATCTGACAATGACATCTCCGATCTCTAATCCCAGCATTTGCTCAGCAATTGAACCGGGTTGAATACCCTCAACGACCATTCCTTCTTTTTTCTTATCAGGGCTAACTACTAAACCAAGTTTATCGGGTTCTTGATCCTTTGGAGCCGCTCTTTCAATTTCCTTCTCATTTTCGGGAAGTTCCCCAATTTTCACACTCACAGTTCGAGTCTTCTTATCATTATAAGAGATTAATTTAAGTTTAGTGGTTTCTCCGGGCTTATAATTTCCAATTTTTCGTTGAAGTTCATTGACGTCTTTGACCGGTTTTCCATCAATTTCAATGACGACATCTCCAGCAGTGATTCCTGCCTTAGCCGCAGGGCTATTTTCAAGAACTTCGTGAATTCCGACCCCCTCTTTAATTCCTAAATCTGTAGCTAATTCCATGTCTAACGGCTGAATGTAAACTCCGAGCCAGCCACGAGTCACTTTTCCGCTAGAGATGAGTTTTTGAGCTATATCTTTAGCTAGATTTGAAGGGATCGCAAAACCGATTCCCATGTACCCACCGCTACGGGTGTAGATCGCAGTATTGACACCCATGACCTGTCCATCTAAGTCGCAAAGAGGGCCGCCTGAGTTACCAGGATTAATAGCTGCATCGGTTTGAATGAGATCTCCTCCTATTTCAGTGACCCCAGTTGAATTTCTGCCCTTGGCGCTTACGATTCCTACAGTAACCGATTGATCTAAAGCAAAGGGACTTCCGATGGCGATCGCCCAATCTCCTACCTCGACCTGATCTGAATCGGCCCAATCGGCATTGATTAAATCTTTTTGTCCTTCAACCTTAAGTACAGCAAGATCGGTTTTGGGATCGGTCCCAATAATTTTAGCCTTAAGTTCAGCTTTATCCGAGGAGAAGCGCACTAAAATTTCGTTGGCACCCTCAACTACGTGGTTATTGGTAACAATGAACCCTTTCTTATCGATAATAAATCCAGAGCCTACACTTGTTTGAGGGGTCTCTTGTTGAAAT
>SXGT01603619.1_pt1 | contig 57875 bp, 43 predicted proteins | sample 3176221 | NCBI WGS metagenome assembly SXGT01 (sample SAMN11356862, study PRJNA531348) | freshwater metagenome | isolation source: freshwater sample F1-120 | place: China: Fuxian Lake, Yuxi | collected 2017-12-25 | reverse complement strand
TGGAGTTTCGGGCGGCGGCGGTGGCGCGGCCTGCGGTGCAAAGGCCGTTTGTGTCCCGACCAGGAACAGCAACACCGGCGGCGCGTCCGCCTGCATGCGCAACCGCCAGGCATCGACGAAGCGCGTGAAACCCATGCGGTCGCGATCCTCCAGAACGTCGGCGTCGTGCAGCACGACCACCAGCGGACTGCGGTTGCGCAAGGCTCGCCTGGCCAGGATCGTCGCCGCCTTCTTCGCCGCGTCGGTCGGCCACCGCATCGGTCCATATCGTGCAGCGAAGTCGGCGGTGAGGTCGTCGATGCGTTGCATTTCCGAGCACGGCACCTCGACCACGGCTTGCGTGAGGGGAAGGGCATCGTGCAGTTCGTCGAGTTGGTCGGCGTGCATGCGCGTCACCAAGTCGGCTTCGAACCAGCGAACGGTCTCGTGCAGCGAACGAGCCAGCGCTTGCAGCGGGCCGTTCGCCCATCCCTGGCAGGCCGCCACGAACAGCCCCATCGGGCCACCGAATCCGTACGGCGGTGTCCATCGCGCTGACGCAACGCTTGCCAACGGCGTCGTCGAGAACGGGCGAACCAGCTTCTTCTTCTTCGGCGGCGACGTCACGGCATTCCTCGCTGCGCGCACCATATCCGACTCGTGCTCACACAGCCTCGTCCCGCGGTGCCACCAGGAACAGCAGCACGTGCGGCATCGACAGCACCAATCGCCGCCGCCAAAGGGTCAAGAAGGCCGTCAGTTCGTGCGGGGCGTGGTTAGCCATCACATGGGCGTCGTGCCATACGAACGCATGTCGCCCACCGTTGGCTTGCATGACTCGCGCGAGGATGGCTACGGCTTTGCGGCTCGACTCGCGCGGTGGCGTCATCGGACCGAAGCGCTCGACCAGGGTGTTGGCCAGATCGTCGATGCCGAGCAACGTCGAACCATCGAGTTCGTGGATCGCGAAGTTCTCTCGCTCGAGTGCGGCGAACAGCGGTTCGCATTGGTCGTCGAACATCCAGTTCCACGAATCGGCACGAAACCACGGCAGATCGCGATACAGATTGTGCAGCCGCCCGAGGAAGTAGCCGTGGTGGGGAAACGACCACGCGAGCCAGATCCCGAGGGGTATGAGGCCCACGGCAGCGCCGATGGTGATGTCCACCCAGCTCTCGGGCACCCAATCCCGCGCACATGCCCAGAACAGAAGAATCGCCACGAACGGAATGCTCAGCCATTGGCTCCGCCGCGCCTCCAGCAAGAAGCCCAGTGGCGTCGTGCCGAAGGCGCGCCGAGGTTTTCGTCGTGGGTTCTTCTGCGTCACGTGCATCTAACGGCGCGCACCATACCGGACTCACTCAGGTAGGGAGTGCTACGGCCGCGCGATCCCGGCAAGATGGGTGCCGCGCACCCGCATGCCAGACGAGATCTACGTGAGCACTGATGTCGAAGCCGACGGTCCGATCCCGGGCCCGCATTCGATGCTGTCGTTCGGTTCGGTCGCGTTCCGGGCCGACAAGACCGTGCTCGGCGAGTTCTCCGTCAATCTGCAGCCGCTGCCCGGCGCCACGTCGCATCCGCGCACGATGACGTGGTGGGCGGGCTTTCCCGAGGCGTTGGCGAAGGCGCGCGAGAATCCCGAAGACCCCGCGCTGGCGATGCCGCGTTACGTGAAGTGGCTGCGCGATCTGCCTGGGCGCGTGGTGTTCGTCGGTCAGCCGGCGGCGTACGACTTCCTGTGGGTCTATTGGTACCTGATGCGCTTTGGCGGCGATTCGCCGTTCGGCCATTCGGCACTCGACGTGAAGACCTACGCGATGGCGATGGTGAAGCGGCCGTACCGCGAATGCGTGAAGGACGCCTTGCCGAAGGAATGGAGCGACGGTTTGCCGCACACGCACGTGGCGCTCGACGACGCTCGCGAACAAGGCGCTATGTTCTGCAACATGCTGCGAGTGAACGGAGCCGTGGGATGACGACGACCAACCACGCGATCGCTTTCGTCGCGTTGACCCTGGGCGGCACGCTCGTGGCGCAGAGCGACTGGCAATTGCACGGGGGTGCGGCGCCGGTGCGGCTGGTCGGGCCCGAGACCGTGACGCTCGACGGTCCACGCGCCCAGCGCCAACAGCTGCCCGCCGGTGACTGGCGTGTGCACTTCGGCGTCGATGCCCTGGGTCAGCCTGGCGCGCTTGCGTTCGTGGTGCCCGATGCCGCGCGCGTTCGCCTCGCGACCGAACGCGCGGGTGCGGTCGTGAGCCATGCGCTCGATCCGAACGGAGTCGGCTGGACCGAGCTCGCGGGTCCCGACACCGTGCGCACGACCGGTGCGCCGGATGCCGGCGACTATCGCATTGCCGCGACCGTCGATGGCGATGCGAGCTGCGGGCTGGTTGCGCGCTTTCGCAGCGCCAACGAGTTCTACGCACTGCTGGTCGATGCGACGCGGCGCGAAGTGCGGTTGGAACGTCGACTCGGTGACAAGCCTCTGGTGCTCGCCACGGCGCCGTTGCCGACCGCCGCGGGCAAGACGCGCGCGCTGGCGCTGCAGGTGCACGGCTTCAGGTTGCATGCGTTCCTCGACGGCGAATCCGTGCTGCAGGTATTCGACGGCGCGATCCAGCGTGGTGCGTACGGCGTCTGTTGGCGCGGCAAAGCACCGACCTTCGCGTCCGTCGTGGTGTCGCCGCCGGCTTCGCCGCGCGCGAGTTGCGCGGCGGTTGCTGACGGTTCCACAGCGATCGCGCTGCACGCCTCGACGCCGATGTCGCCGGGGCACGCGTGGTTCGTCGAACTGGCCCTCGATCGACCGCATCCGTTGGTGCCGCTCGACGCGAACGGCATCGAACCCTGGTTGCTGCAGCCGCCGGCCGCACCCCAGGCAATGTTGTGCGACTGGAAGGGCTCGCTCGGTGCGGCGGCCCTCGGCGAAGTGCCATCGGACGGCAAGGTCACGGCCCGGCTGCAATGGCCGGATCGGCCGGGGGTGCGGCGGCTCGGGGCGATGGCACGATTCGTGTTCGTGACCTCCGACGGCGCCGCGGTCGGTGGGGTGAGCCCTGCCGTCCGGGTCGAGTTCCAGGCAAACCGCAGCCGCTGAGCGTTACCGCTCAATCGCGGGCGGACTACAACTCCCGCATGAACGCGCCCCTGTTCGCCGGGTTGTTCGCCGTGGTCGCAACCACGCTGCCACTGCACGCGCACGGCGGCTACTACCGCGGTCCGGGCACGCCCGTGGTGGTGCCGCCTGGCTCGCCGAACAGCGGTCCGCCCACGGGTGGGCCCGCCGGGCCGTCGACGCCGGGCGCGGGCACGCCAAGCACCGGGGCTGGGCCTTCGGTGCCGGAAGAAGTGAGCTGGCAAGTCTGGTGGGAGCTCAACAAGGACCCCTTCGTGCAACAGCGCTTGGCCAGTTCGGGCACGACGACGGGCTCGGACGACTTCTATCTCGGCCAGCGGCGGCCGGAGATGAAGACCGACACGTTGGTGCCCACCGACGAAGACCTGACGACGCGCATCGTGCCGGCCCTCGTCGCGTTGCTCGAACGCGAGCGCAATCGCGACGTGCAGACCGCGTGCATGATGGGGCTCGCCAAGATCGGTCTCGATGCGCCCGGCGTCGATCTCGAGCAACTGCTGTCGGCGCGCATCGCCCGCGACGACCAGGAAGTGCGCGAGACGGCGGTGCTGGCGATCGGCATTGCCGGCCGGCCGCAGGCGCTCGCCATGCTGTCGGCCCTGCTGCGCGACGACGCCGGGGGCCGCAAGCTGTGCGGGCGTGAACAAGTCGGCGACCGCACGCGCGCCTACGCCGCCTACGCGATCGGCTTGCTCGCGCACCGCAGCAACGACGCCGCGTGCAAGCAGCAGGCGCACGACGTGCTGTGGAGCGTGCTCAACGAGAAGGACCTGAAGAACCGGGACACGCGCGTTGCTGCGGTGACTGGCCTCGGCCTCTTGTGCCATGTTGACCAGCCCGGCCACAAACGGCTCGCCTGGCTCACTGCCGAAGAACTGCTCGAGTGGTACCAGCGCGACGAGGGTCGCGGCACCGAAGCGATCCAGGCGCACGCGCCGGTCGCCATCGGCCGGTTGCTGGGCCGCGGCGATTCGCAGATCCACCAACGCTGCAAGGACCACTTCGCGGCGACGCTGAACGCGACCAACAAGCGCAGCAACCCGATCCTGCAGTCGGCAGCGCTGGCGCTCGGCATGTTGACCCGGCCGGCGGAGGTCCACGCGGCCGACGCGGCGGCATCGCGCGCGCTGCAGATCCACTGGGAGAAGGGGCACGATCGCCTGGCGCGCTCGTTTTCGGTGATGGCGCTGGGTCGCATCGGCGGCGCCGCCAACCGGGACTGGTTGCTGGCGGCATGGCCGCGCGGCAACAAGACGATGGAGCGGCCGTGGCTGGCGCTGGCACTCGGTCTCATCGCTGCGCAAGGAGCGGCCCGCGGCGAGATCGACACCGGCATCGCCGAACGGCTCGCGTTCGAACTTCCCAACGCGAAGAAGCCCGAAGCGATGGGAGCGATCGCGGTGGCGCTTGGCCTCACCGGCCACCAGCCGGCGGTCTCGACGATGGTGACGATGCTGCGCGACAACGAGCACGACGAGACCCTCGGCGGGTACTTCTGCATCGGGGTGGCGTTGCTCGGCGATCCGTCGACGGCGCCCCTGCTCGGATCCGTGCTCGAACGCTCGCGTCGTCGCCCGTTCTTGTTGCTGCAGGCTGCGGTCGGCCTTGGGCGCCTCGGCGACCGCGAGGCCAACGATCGCCTGCTCGCGATGCTGAAGCAGAGCGAGAGCGTCGCCGTCCTGGCGGCGCTCGCCAATGCGATCGGCGTGATCGGCGACCGGCGCGCGATCGATCCGCTGGTGGCGCTGACCAAGGACGAAGATCTCACCAAGCTGGCGCGCGCGTTCGTCGCTGCAGCGCTCGGCGGTGTCGGCGACCGTTCGCCGCTGCCGTGGAACATGCCGATCAGTCGCGATTCGAACTACGGCGCCCCGGTCGACACGTTGAGCAACGGGGTCACCGGCGTGCTCGACATCTTGTGAGCGTCGCGGCCTCTGCCGCGACGCCCACTTCGCACCGCCTCACTGCTGGCGGAAGTCGAACGCGTTGGTGGTGGTGAACAGGCCGTTCGACGCGGTCGGCGACAGCATCAGCACCTGCCAGCGCAGCAGCTGCTGGCTGACGCCCGCGGGCAGCGTGAAGTTGAAGTTCCAGCCACTGGGCGGCACACCGAACACCAGCACCCAGCCGTCGTCGTGGTCGAGGTGCAGGCCCGGGATGCCGAGGTTGAGCGGCGGCGCCCACGCATCGTGCAGTTGCAGGAACAAGCCGCCGACGTGCAGCGCGTGCGTGCCGAGCGGGCTCGTCACCTCGAAGTTCATCGTGTCGCCGGGCTTCAAGTCCTTGCCGCAGGTCGTGTCCGGCGCAGCGCCGTTCACCGCGGTCTTCAGCACGAGGTCTTCGTTGGTGCCCGGCAGGTTGCACCAGCGCGCGCGCGTCATCACTTCGGGCGTCGAGCCGCCGGTGTTGAGGTACGCGTTGAGCAGTTCCTGGCCAGCGGTGGCGAGGAACGGGCTCGTGCCCGGGTTCGCCAGGCGCAAGAACTGGATGTACTCCCAGCTCGAGGTCTGGTAGAGCAGCTCGACGTCAGCGCGCGTGGCGCCAACCGGCGGCTGCAGGGTCACGTTGTCGAAGTGGTCGTAGAAGCCACCCGGGGCCGGGTTGCCGTACTGCGTGGCCGGCGTCGGCTGCGCGTTGCGCGTCACCGCTTCATTGCGGCTCATGCGCCACGGCGGGATGCGGGTGTCCTCCATCACCTTGTTGTTCAGGATGAAGTGGAACGACTCGGCGACGCTGCCCGGCGGCATCGACGCCAACTGCGCCAGCGTCATCGTCACGTTGCCGGTGACGCGATCGAACGTCAGCGGCGTCGTCGGCGACACGCCCATCAGCAGCAGCTCGATCGCCCAGTCCTGGGTGATGCCGAGCTTGGTCTCGTAGACGTGCGCGTTCGGGTCGGTGATCGAGCTGACGACGTGGTTGTTGCCGTTCACCGTCGAGGTGAAGCTGGTGTAGGCGCCGTCCTCGCGCAGCAACTGGTTCTGTTCGTTGCGCCAGCGGGTGCGCAGCCACATGCGGCGACCTTCCGGGTACCCCGTGATCAGCTTGTGGCCGGTCAGGTTGGTGACGCGAAGGCTGTTGCCGGTGATGTCGAGCGCGCCGGCGCGCTGCAGCGAAGCGCGCGCGCGCAGCACGCCGCGGTTCATCGCCGCGTTCATCACGGGTGTGATGCCGGCACCGAGACGCAGCAGGCTCGGCGACTGGTTGTCGAGCCACTGGATCGCACTCGGCACCCAGGTGTTGCCGCCGGTCAGGTCGTGCAACGGCTGGTCGTTGCGGATGGGCGAGATGCCGAAGGCAGTGCCTTCGCCGATCACCGGTTCGATGTGGCAGCTCTGGCAGGTGAAGTAGCGCGTGGTGCCGTCTTCGTAGTTGCCGCCGAGGCCGGCAAGCTGGGCCTGGTCGTAGGCGCGCTTGATCGCGCCGCGCTTGAGGTCGGCGGGCAGCGTCGCGTAGGCCGACACCGGCGTGGTCGACAGTTCACTCGCCTTGTGTTCGCTGTAGGTGCGTTCGACGATGCCGTAGCTGAACGGAGCGTTCTTGAACGCGGCCTTGCCGGCGACGGGCGAGCCCGGGACGTCGCTGAACTGGCCGGGCGCGAGCGGCGTGTGCGCGCCGTTGTTCGCGGCCAGGTCACCGGTGAGGGGATTGCTCACGTCGTGGCAGGTGCCGCACATGTCGGACGAGCGGTGGAACAGCGACTGCGCCCAGGCGTGGCCGGCGGTGGCGTTGGCGTAGGGGCCGTAGCGCGTGTTGTTGCCGGCGAGCACCTGCATGCCAGAGCCGTACCAACCGGTCGGCGGCGTGCCACCGTTGTGGGCCAGGTAGGGAGCCGATTGCACGCCAGCGTGTTCCTGCGTGTTCGGGTTCACCATGTTGTGGCAGATCGCGCACTCGACGCCGTTGCTGTCGGTGGCGGGATTGAGGGCCGAGCCGTCCGTCGCGCTGGCGCGCCCTTCGTGCCAGCCGCGTGGCGAGTGGCAGCGGATGCAGAAGTTGCCGGAGCCGGGGAAGTCCCCTTCGGCGACTGCGAGCGCCGCCCAGAACACCGGGTCGCGGCCGGCCTGCGCCATCATGCTGCCCATCCAGTTCTCGACGGGTTCGACGGCCTGATCGTAGTAGCCGTGGCAACCGTCACAGTTTTGCAGGCTGCCGAGCAAGGCGGCCTGACCGGTCTGCGTGCCGGGCATTTGCACGTCGGTGGGGGGAGCGAAGAACGGGGCGACGTTCGCGAGCAAGATGGCGAGCGAAGCGGAGCCGAACAGCGCGGTGGGAGTTAGTGCGAGACGCATCGGGTGCAGGTGTCGGACGGCCAGGGCAGATTCGGCGAGACTATCGCAAGAGTAGTGCTCGTTGAACGGGTTGTTGCCGCCGGCCGGGCGCGGAATCGGAACCGTCGATGGCATCGCTCCCGATGCGATACGCCGCACGGTCATTGCTGTGCGGCGGTGCCGGTGCTGACGGCGTCAGCGCGCGCCAGTCGTTCAGGTCCGGGTCAGCATCGCCACGAGTTCGACGTGCTCGGTGTGCGGGAACAGGTCGCACAGACGCACTGCCTGCAGCCGGTAGCCATTGGCGGCCAACTGGGCGACGTCGCGTGCCAACGAGTCGGCGGCGCACGCCACGTAGACGATGCGCTCGGGTCGTGCCGCGAGCGCACGGGCGATGCCCTTGTCACCAAGTCCGCTGCGCGGCGGATCCACGAGCAGCAGGTCGGGCCGCTCCGGCAGTCGCACCGAACCGAACGGCTGCGCGACCACGGTCACGTTCGTGAGCTCGTTGGCCTTGATGTTGTGTTCGGCGTCGCGGCATGCCGCGGCGTTGTCTTCGACGATCGTGACCGATGCCGCACCCGCCTTCGCGAGGCGCAGGCCGAAGGCGCCGACGCCGCCGTAACCGTCGACGACGGTCTTGCCCCTGACGTCGCCACACAGCGCCATCGTCGGTCCGTAGAGCAGGCCGCCGGCGCCCGCGTGCACCTGGTAGAAGCTGCCGGCGCTGATCTTGAACACGAGGCCGTCTCGTCGATCGATGACGTGGTCGCGGCCGCGCAACGGCATGTGGCGATCGCCGAGCAGGAACTCATCGTCGCGTTCGCTGATGCTGTGCACGATGCCGACCAGGTGGCGGCCCTGGCGCCCTTTCGGCACGGCTTCCGCCGTCTTCATCGCCGCGTCGGCGAACTCCTGGGCTTGCGGAAACGCGCCGGGCCGCGTCACGATGCCGGCGCAGATCTCGCCGGTGCCCGACGCGAGTCGCGCCCAGATCGCCTTCACCATGCCGCGACCGTTGCCCGGCACGAACGGTTGGAGCTGCAGCTTGCGCAGCACGTCTTCCATGGCGCGGCCGAAGTCGGTGAGCCAGACGTCTTGCGTCTGGCATTCTTCGACCCGCACGACGTGGTGGCTGCGGAACTCGTAGATGCCGACGATCGGCAGACCGCCGCGATCGGCGCGCACTGGATACAGCAGCCGGGTGCGGTAGTGGCGCGGCGAGCGATCGGGCGTGGTGCTGTCGATGCGCACGTCGCCGAGCGACGGCGCGAGCAGGCGTTCACACGCTGCGACCTTGTCGGCGAGCTGCCAGGCGATCGGTTGGTCGAGCAGCGAGCAGCCACCGCAGGTGCCGAAGTGTTTGCAGCGAGGCGTGGCGTCGGGAGCGGGCGGGCGGTGGCTTGGCAGGCGTGGCACGCGAGGATCCTACGCGGGTGCGGGGCGGCGGCTGCATGTCTACCTGAGTTCTCGCTCATCCTTGCAAAATGAACAGACAGAGTTCAGAATGCAAGCAATGGCCACGGAGCGAGAAGTTCTACGCGGCAAGGTCGAGGCAGCCCTGAGGCGCTCGCCGGTGGTCGCGCTACTCGGCATGCGGCAAGTGGGCAAGAGCACTCTGGCGCGTGCGATCGCCAGTCGGCGTCGTGGCCCGACGCACTTCTTCGACCTCGAAGACGATCGTCACCTGGCTCGGCTGCGTGAACCGATCGCGGCGCTCGAGCCGTTGCGTGGCCTCGTCGTGTTGGATGAGGTCCAACGGTTGCCTGACCTGTTCCGAAGCTTGCGCGTGCTGGCAGATCGGCCCTCGCGACCCGCCCGGTTCCTCCTGCTCGGCAGCGCCTCGGCCGAACTGATGCAGCAGACCGCGGAGAGTCTCGCCGGTCGCATCGCCTATGTTCCGATCGAAGGCTTCGCACTCGCCGAGGTTGGGATCGACCGCCTCGAATCACGCTGGCTGCGCGGTGGTCTGCCGCCGTCGTTCCTGGCTCGTGGTGATGACTCGAGCCATGCGTGGCGGCGTGACTACGTTTCCACGCTCCTCGAGCGCGATCTACCGCAGCTTGGGGTGCGGGTGCCAGCGACGACCATGCGGCGGTTCTGGTCGATGCTCGCGCACTGGCACGGTCAGGTTTGGAACGGTTCTGCGTTCGGCAGCTCGTTCGGGATCTCGCACACGGCCGTACGCCGGTATCTCGACGTGTTCTGTGACGTGATGCTCGCGCAACAGCTGCACCCGTGGCAGGAGAACCTGTCCAAGCGCCAGGTGAAGTCACCGAAGGTGTATCTCACGGACAGCGGGATCTTGCATTGCCTGCTGCAAGTGCACTCGCTCGACGAACTGCGCGGGCATCCAAGCGTGGGAGCGTCGTGGGAGGGCTTCTTGCTGCAGCAGGTGCGCGCGGTGCTCGGGGCCTTGCCTGAGGAGTGCTTCTTCTGGGCGACGCAGGCCGGGGCCGAACTCGACCTGTTGGTGATTCGCGGCAAACGCCGGTTGGGGTTCGAGTTCAAGCACACAACGATGCCGGCCCCGACCAAGAGCATGCGGATCGCGCTCGAAGACCTGAAGCTCGACCGCCTCGTCGTCGTGCACGGTGGCGCCGATAGCTTTCCGCTCGGCGATCGGATCGTGGCCGTGGCGGCACGACGCCTGCTCGCCGATATTCCGTCGCTGTAGCGATGGCCACGGCTTCCGTGCGTCGTGGCGAGAGTGTGTCTGGTCGGCGTTTGGATAGTCTTCGCGCGTGCTGCGTTGCCCGAACGACCACCGAGTGTTGCAGCGAACCCCCGTAGCGCCCGGTGCCTTTGCATGGACTTGCGGGAGTTGCGGTGGGCGCGCGGCGGCGATGCCGGTGTTGCGGCGGATGGTGGCTCCGAACGCGATGAAGGAACTGTGGCGGCGAACGTGGGAGGCGCGCGCTGCCGAGGTGGCTGGGGCCGCGTGTCCATCGTGTCGTTCGCTGATGGTGAACGTGGCAGTCGGTGTCGACGACGATGGCGGCGCGGTCGAGCTCGATGTGTGCCGCGCTTGCCATCTGGTCTGGTTCGACCCGAATGAGCAGGAACAGCTGCCGGCGGCGCCGGCACCACCGCCGTCGCCGTCGCCCGATGGCGGCTTGACGATCGAACAGCGGCAACTGCTGGCGATCGAGACCGTCAGGCTGATGGCGGAGTCCGAACGGGATCGCATCGAGCGGGAAGGTCCGCCGTCGCATCTCGAGTTGCCGGCCCTCTTCGGTCTGCCAGTGGAGCTGAACGAGCCGGACCTCAAGGGGGCGCCGTGGGCCACGGTGTCGCTTGCCGTCGTCATTCTTGCCGTCAGCATCGCCGGCTTCGCGGATCGAGAGCTGTTTGCGATGCTGCAGTTCGTGCCCAACGAGGCGTGGCACGGTGGCGGGATCACGGTGCTGACCTCGTTCTTCCTGCATGGGGGCTGGCCCCACCTGGTCGGCAACCTCTGGTTCCTGATCGTGTTCGGCGACGACGTCGAACTCCGGCTCGGGCGCGTTCGCTGGGCGCTGTTGTTGCTCGGCGCCACGATCGTCGGGGGCGTGATGCACGGGTTGTTCGATCCACGCGGCAACATGCCCGTTGTGGGTGCCAGCGGCGGCATCTCCGGTCTGATCGTCTGCTATGCGTTGCTGTTCCCGCACGCGCGACTCGGCATGTACTTCGGTGCGCGACAGCGATTCTGGACCCAACGGGTTGCGCCGATCTGGGTGACGTTCTCGGCGATCACGGGCTTCGTCATCTGGTTGCTGCTGCAGTTGGCGATCGCCCTGGCGCAGAGCTCCGGCGGTACTTCGATATCCGGCTTCGCCCATCTGGGTGGTGCGCTGGTGGGCGTCGCGTTCTGGCTCGTGGTCCGCAACGAGCATCGCGATCTCCGCGCGGAACAGCCGATTTCCTGACGCAGCTCCAGATCGGGACGCGAAGTGTCGAAACCTGCGACAGCACGTCACCCCCGGCGTGCAGTCCCCCGACACTGGAGTCCCCGTGCGCGTTCCCTTCGCGGCTGTCGCCCTCATCCTGCTGACCGGTTGCTTTACGTTGCCGGCACCGATCGTCGTGCACTCGCCGAGCGCCGCCGATGCCGCGTTCGCCCGGCCTGATGGCGAGACCGCGCCGTCGCGCCGGAGCGTGTGGTGCGATCCGATCCTGTCGCAGATTGCGCAGGCGGCGGCGGCGCTGCACCAACAGCGTTGTCGAGTCGCCGTCGAGAACCTCGCCAACGTCGACACCTGCGGCTTCAAGCGACGCATCGTGCGCTCGACGACGCAGCCGATCGTCGGCAGCGATGGCACTCCGCACACGTTGCCCGTGCTGGTCGGCACCGAGTCGGTGTTCTCTCCCGGCGCGTTGGAGATCACCCAGCGCAATCTCGATGTTGCCATCGACGGGGAAGGGTTCTTCGCGATCACACTGCCCGACGGATCGACCGGCTACACGCGTGCCGGCAGCATGCAGATCAACGCCGATGGCAAGGTCGTCAGCAACGACGGTTTTGTCGTGCTCCCCGAGATCACGGTGCCGAACGACACGCTCGAGATCTCGATCGACCCGGAGGGGCGCATCCAGGTGCGCACCGCCGGCAACCCGGATGCGGCGACGCAGCTTGGGCAACTCACCCTGCACCGGTTCATCAACGCCGCCGGACTGCGCATCGAAGGCTCGGTGTGGCGGCCGACCGAGGCGTCTGGCTCGCCGATCACGAGCACGCCGGGTGCTTCGGGCAACGGCTTGCTCAAGCAGGGCTTCCTCGAACGCTCCAACGTCGACGCGACGCGCGAAGCGATGGAGCTGCAGTTCGCGGAGCGGCAGTACCAGGCGATCCAGGACGCGATGCGACACCTCGGTCACGTCATTCCCTGAACTTCGACCCGATCGCGCCGCCCAGGTGATGGTTGCGCGAAGACGCGACGGCATCGTCGCCGGGAGTCGTGAGCCGGCGTAGCCTCGGAGCACCATGCTCGCGAGCGCCCTGTTCTTGTTCCTGCCGCAGAGTCCCAGCACCTTGCCGGCCGGGCGCGACCTGGAAGCGCTGCTGCGCCGGGAGCCGGCCTGCGTTGCGGTGCTCGACAAGGCGAAGGAACATCGCCTGCAGGTGCTGCTCGCCGAACCGGTCGAAACCAGCGACAGCGTCATCCAGTTGCGGCGCAGCCGGCTCGGCGATTCGGCGCAGTACTTCTATCCGGCGAGCTCGATCAAGCTGTGCGGTGCGGTCGCGGCGCTGCTGGCGTTGAACGAACACAATCGCGGGCACGGCACTGCGCTCGGCCTCGACAGCACGTTCGTCGTCGAACCGCGGTTTCCTGGCGATGCGCGGATTGAGGCCGAGCCCGGCAATCTCTTTGGCGGCGTGCTCACGGTGCGCCACGCGCTGCGCAAACTGATCCTGGTCAGCGACAACGCTGCCTACAACCACTGCTTCGATCTGTGCGGGCAGGACGGCATCAATCGCGCGATGTGGAACGCGGGGTTCAAGTCCGTGCGGCTGTGGCATCGATTGAGCGAGCCCCGCACGCCGGCCGAGAGCGCGGTCACGCGCACGGTGCGCATCGGGGAGACCGGGTTTCCGGCACGCGATGCCGCAGCGAAGTTGAAGAACGACCGCTGGACCGAGCTCGACATCGGCAACGCGTGGCTGCGCGACGGCACCAAGGTCGAACGGCCGATGTCGTTCGCCGACAAGAACGCGATCTCGTTGCTCGACCTGCAAGACGTGCTGGTGGAGGTGGTGAAGCCTGAGTTCATCACCGGCAGCCGCGGCTTTCCGGAACTCACCACCGAACAGCGTGCGTTCCTGGTGCAGGCGCTCGGCGAGCTGCCGCGCGAGTCGGCGAACCCGAAGTTCGACCCGGCCAAAGTGCCCGACCACCACTGCAAGTTCGTGTTGCGGGGCGTTCGCGACGTGGTGCCGGCGGCGCACCTGCGCATCTACGACAAGATCGGCCGCGCCTATGGGTTCTCGGTCGAGAACGCCTGGATCGAAGACACCCGCACCGGGCGCGGCTTCTTCCTTGCCATCGTGCTCTACACCAATCCCGACGGGGTGCTGAACGACGACCGCTACGGCTACGAGGAGATCGCGGATCCCTTCCTCGATGCGGCGGGCCGCGCGATCGCGCGCGCGGTGTTCGGCGGCCAGGTGCGATAGAGTCCGTGCCGAATGTTCCTGCGTCTCGCGTCCGGTTTCGGCGTCTTCTCGATCGTCATCGCCTCGTGGTCCGGTGCCGCGCCGACAGCGCGCGGGCCGCACGGTGGCGAAGAGATGTTCACGTCTTCGGAGCAGTGCGCGGTGTGCCACACCACAGCGCCGGGCGCCAAGGCGATGCTCGATGCCGAAGGCGAGGACGTGTCGCCGTACACGACCTGGCAAGCGACGATGATGGCGAATTCGTTCCGCGACCCCTACTTCCGCGCGCAGTTGCGCAAGGAGTCGCTGAGCATGGGCGAGCAGGTGCAGGAGCTGTGCCTGCGCTGCCACGCCCCGATGGTGCACCACGGCGCGATCCACGAAGGCAAGGCGCCGCCGCGCCTCGCCGACGCCGACGGCGACCTGTTCGCCGACGATGGGGTGTCTTGCACCGTGTGCCACATGATGGACGGCAAGAACTTCGGCGAGCCGTCTTCCTTCTCCGGCCAGCCGACGTTCAACCAGCAACGCCGCATCTTCGGTCCGTACGACAAGGTCGCGGTGCGACCGATGCAGAACCTGGTGCGCTACACGCCGACGCACGGCCCGCACGTGCTGAAGTCGGGGTTGTGCGCGACCTGCCACACGCTGGTCACCGAGCACCAGGGCATCTCGTTCGCCGAGCAGACGCCGTACTTCGAGTGGCGCAACAGCGAGTTCAGCGATGAGCGTGAGGGCAATGATCCGACGAAGACGCGCACCTGCCAGCAGTGCCACATGGCGCGCAGCCAGAAGACGCGCATTGCGCGCAGCCCCATGGGCTCCGACTTCGCGATCCCAGAGCGCGAGGACTACGCGGTGCACACGTTCGTCGGCGGCAATGCCTTCATGCTGGAAATGCTGAACGAGCACCGCGACGAACTGGACGTGCAAGCCGAGGCGGCCGCGTTCCAGCGCACCATCGCCGCGACGCGCACGCAGTTGGCGGAGGCGACGGCGACGATCGGCATCGGCGCGATCGATCGCACCGCCGACACGGCCACGTTCACGGTGAAGGTCGAGAACCTCACCGGCCACAAGTTCCCCACCGGCTATCCATCCCGGCGCGCGTGGCTCGCCGCCGAAGTCGACGTGGGGGGCGCAGTCGTCTTCGCGTGCGGGCAGATGGATGCGAACGGGCGTCTGCGCGGCGTGGACGACGAGATGCGGCAGCCGCATCGCGATGTGGTCGAGCGCCCCGAGCACGTGGTCGTCTACGAAATGGTCGCCCTCGATCCTGCGGGTGCGCCGACGACGTTCCTCACCAAGATGGTGCGCCGCGGCAAGGACAACCGGTTGTTGCCGCGCGGCTGGCGCAGCGATGGTCCGCATGTCGGCGACACGGCGCCGGTTGGCGTCGACGGCGATGCGAACTTCACCGCCGGCGGCGACGAGGTGACGTTCCGGGTGGCGCTGCCGAAGGGTGCCACGGGCAAGCTCACGGTGCGCGCCACGCTGTGCTACCAGACGGTGCCGCCGGCGTGGGTCGATCCGATGCGCGCGATCGACGCGGAGGAGACGACGCGGTTCGTCGGCTACTACGACGCGGCGAAGAAGGTCCCCGAACTCGTCGCGCGTGCCGAACGCAGCATCGACTGAAGCTTGCGCGCCGATCGACGGTGGCGTTCGCTGACGCCATGCAACGGCCCGATCCCACGGAGTACGCTCCCGCTTTCCAGGCCTACCTCGATCGCGTTCCCGCGGGCGATGTGCTCGCGCACCTCGAACGGCAGGTCCGCGTCACGGCGTCCTTGTTCGCCAAGGTGACGGAAGCCAAGGGCGACTTCGCCTATGCGCCGGGCAAGTGGACCGTGAAGAGCGTGCTGCAGCATGTGGTCGATGGCGAACGGCTGTTCGGGTATCGCGCGATGTGCATCGCCCGCGGCGAAACCGCTTCGTTGCCAGGCTTCGACGAGAACCTCTACGCAGCCAACGACGGCACCTCCGGCCGACGGTTGACAGACGTGCTCGCGGAATTCGCGAGCGTTCGGGCCGCGACGATGACGCTGTTCCGCGGCTTCGACGCCTTGGCATGGACGCGGCGCGGCACCGCGAACGGCAAGCCGGCGAGCGTGCGGAGCCTGGTTTGGATCCTGGCAGGCCACGAGTTGCATCACCTCGCGGTGCTGCGCGAGCGGTACGGAATCGGCTGACCGGGCGTCGACGACCCGCACGCGCAGCACTCGAATCCGGCGCGCCGAATGCTGCCGCTGCGTATGGTCGCTTGCCGCTTCAACGCACGTGGCTATGGTGTCCGGACCTCGCCCCCATGATCCGCACCCAAGCTGTCGCCATCGCTCTGTCCATTGTTGGCCTCGCGGCGGAGTTCTGCCGTGCGCAGGCGCCGCTGGCCGTTGGTCACCACGACACGTCGTTCCTCCAAGGCTCCGGCTTTGGCACGACGTATGTGCAGACGCATCTCGTCTATCCGTCCGTCGTCGGAGGTTTGAATGCTCCGGTGGCGCCGAATCCGAACGGGTGGCCAGTCATTGTGTGGTTGCACGGATTCGGCTTGTGGGGGCAGCACTACCAGAACCTCGGCGAAGCGTGGGCGCGCGCCGGCTTCCTCGTCGTGCAACTCGACACCGGCATCTGGGACCACCAGGCGTTGACCTTCGATGGGCAATCGGTGTTCCACGGCCTGGTCGCCGCCAACTTGCAGGACGACCACATCCTCGCCGGTGCGATCGATCCGCAGCGCATCGCACTCGCAGGGCATTCGATGGGTGGCGGCTGCATCGCCAACGTGCTCGCTGCGAATCCCGGGTATCGCTGCGCCTTCGCCTTTGCACCGGTCGATCCGGGTGCAGCTTCGGCGGCGCAGGTCACGATTCCGTTTGGCATCGCGGTGGGCGGTGGCGACCCGGTGACGCCGTGGTGGGTGCATTCGCTGCCCTACTACACGGAGGCGCGACCGCAGCACGGCCTGAAGACCTGCTACGTGATGAACGCCGGCTGCGACCACATGAATCTGGTCGGCTTGTCCGGCAGCAACGATCCGTACTTCCGGCGAGCGTTGAGCGTGAGCACCGGCTTTCTGCGCCACTACCTCGGCATCGATTCGAAGGGACTTGAGAAGTGCATCGGGCCCACGGCGTTGGCAGCGCCCGAATGCTGGACGAGCCTGAAGCAAGCCGTCCAGCCGCAGATCTGGGCTGCCGCGCCGTTGCGCCTCGGCACCACGGTCCGGGTATCGGTGGCCCTCGAACAGGGGCCATCCGGCATTCTCGCGGCGAACTCGATTTCGCCAGGCATCACGACCAGTCTCGGCACGTTGCTGTTGGATCCTGCCACGATGTTCATGTGGACCGCCGAGAACGTGGACCGCATCGGTCGCGTCGATGCCTACCTGACGACGCCGAACCATCCGATCCTGCTCGGCTTCACGGTGGCGATGCAGGCGGTCGGCACGACTCCCGCGATCACGTTGGAACTCGGCACCGCGACCCAGCTGGTGGTCGGCAACTGACCGGCGGATGGCGGCGCGTCACTCCGTCGCGATGACGTTCGCGGCGAACAGGGCCTGCTTGTCGCGCAAGCCGCGCCAGCCCTCGGCAAGCACCGCGTGCCCGACCGGCGCGCGCAGCGAAGCGCCCGGGCCGGCGCACAGCAGCACATCCGGCTGGAACTCGCGCATCGCCGTGCGCACGCAGGCGGTGAAGTCGAACGTCTCCGTCACCTGCTCGCGCAGCGTGTAGCGCAGCAGTTCACGCGGGTCGGCGGACCACGGCGAGTGCACGTTGCCAAAGCCATCGATCAGGTGGCAGCGCGGCGTCGTGATCGGCAGATTGGCCAGCGTTGCCAGCGCCTGCTCCGAAACCGGGGCGCACAACTGCGTGTGGAACGGACCGTGCCCCGCCAGCCGGAACGGGAAGTCGCGGTCGCCGAGCTTCGCCTTCGGCAGTCGCGTCAGCATCTCGGTCACCGCCAGCTCGGTGCCGGCGAGCACGACGTGGCCGCCGAGCCGGATGCTGAAATCGCAGTAGGTGTCCGGGCCGCGGTCGCGCAGGGCATCGACCACCGCCAGCGTGGCGATGCGCAGTTCAAGGCACGACTGCCAGGCGTCGTTGACGTTCGTCATCAGGACCTGGCCGCCTTTCACCTGCTTCTGCAACGCCGCCATCGTGGCGACGAGGCGCCAGCCGGACACCGGATCGAGTGCGCCGCTGGCCGGCAATGCCGTGTACCAGCCCATCGAATTGCCGGCGACCGCGATGATGTCGTAGCGCTCGGCCAACTGCTCGGCGTGCGCCAGCGTGCCAAACCAGATCAGTTCGGCGGCGTTCTCGCCGTCGAGGTGCAGCCCCGGCCGGAACTTCTCGGCGCCGTCGATCTCGCGCAGCGTCGGGCGGCTCTGCGAACGGCGCCAGTCGTCGCAGGCGTCGAGTGCGGCGGTCAGCGGACCATCGCGCAAGGTGCGGCCGACGAAACCGAGCTCGTCCTTGCCGTACGAGCCGCGCCCGGGGCAGAACAACACCGCGGTGGGTTTGCTCATCGCACGCGTTCCTCGCACAGCGACAGCGCCGCGCGTTCGATGTCGGGCTCCTGCACCAGCACCAGGTTGGCGGCGGCGGCGAGCGGAACGTAGCTGTCGATCGCGGTGACGCGGCGCAGTACGCAACCGGCGAGCTCTGGGTCCTGGCAGAGTTCGGTGAGGATCATCGGGCTCGGGCCGCCGTGGGTGTGCCGGCATTCGTCGACAACGAGGCAGCGGCCGGTCGCGCGCACATGCTCCTTGATCTGCGCGATCGGCAGCGGCGACAGCCAGCGCAGGTCGAACACGCGCGCCTTCACGCCGCGTTCGCGCAGCCGCTGCGCCACCCGCAACGACATCCACAGGCCGTTGCCGTAGGTCACGATCACCAGCTGGTCGTCGTCGCCAGCGTCGTACACGCGACCTTCGCCGATCGGCATCACGTTCTCGGGCGGCGGATAGCCGAACTGCCAGGCGCCATCGTTAGGCGCGTGCAGGTCCTTCTGCATGTAGAGCGCGATCGGTTCCAGGAACAAGCACACCTTGCCGCGTTCCGCCGCCGCTGCCGTCATCGCCCGCAGCATCGTCACCGCGTCGTCGGCGCGCGTCGGCACGCCGAGCAGGATGCCGGGAATGTCGAGCAGGGCGCCGACCGAGTTGTCGTTATGGAAGTGGCCGCCGAAGCCCTTCTGGTAGGCGAGGCCGGCGATGCGCACGACCATCGGATTGCGGTAGCTGGCGAACTGGCCGGGCAGATCGCGCACGCTTTGACCGGTGCTGAAGAACTCCAGCGACGCCGCTTCGCCACGGATCTGGTCGAGCGCGTTGTGGATGTAGGCGAGGTACTGGATCTCGGGGAACGGCAACGCGCCGGCCGTCGCCATGCCCTGCGCCAGCCCGAGGATCGTGGTCTCGTCGAGGATCGTGTTGAACACGCGGCCGCCGCCGAAGGTCGCGAACAGGCCCTGCGTCGCGTTGTAGACGCCGCCCTTCTTCGCCACGTCTTCACCGAACAGGAACGCGTTCGGGTACGCGGCCAGGATGTCGGTCAGCGCCTGCGGAATGCGGAACGCGAGGTGCCGCGGCCGCGCATCGTCTTCGGGCAGCTTGCCGCCGAACGCGGCCATTCGCGTGGTGCGATCGGCGACTTGCAGTCGCAACTCGGCGCCAACCGGCTTCTGCAATGGCGCGGTGACGTCGGCCACGTTCGTCAGCTTCTTGCGCCGGCTCGCTTCTTCGGCGGCGCGGCGCAGGCGGCGGTCGGTGTCGTGGTAGATCGCCAGGATCTGCTCGCGCGTGAGCGCCCCGCTGCGCACCAACAGATCCGCGAACGCGAGCAGGGGATCGCGCTGTTCGTTCGCCTCGATCTGCTCGAGCGGCATGTGGTTGGCTTCGACGTCGCTGCCGGCGTGGCCCATCAAGCGCACGGTCTTTGTGTGCAGGAAGGCAGGCCGCCGATGGTCGCGCACCCAGGCGATCGCTTCGCGGGTGGTTGCCCACACGCCGGGAAAGTCCTGGCTGTCGCACGCGAAGTACCGGATGCCCGGCCGCTGCTGCATCATCTGCGCGACGAAGCCGTCGGGCGTGCGCACGCTGATGCCGATGCCGTTGTCTTCGCAGCCGAACAGGATCGGGCACGGCTGCTTGTGCAGCACCGCGGCACCGGCGGCGTGGAAGCCGGCCTGTGCGGTGGCGTGGTTCATCGACGCGTCGCCGAAGTTGCACCACACGATCGCGTCGTACGGCACGCCACCCTCGATCGGCACGCCTTGGCGTTCGAGCCGCTGCAGCGCCATCGCGAAGCCGACCGCCTTCGGCAGATGGCTTGCGATCGTGCTGGTCTGCGGCGGCACGTGCATGGTCGGCGAACCGAGCACCTTGTGCCGGCCGCCGCTGATCGGATCTTCGGCCGACGCGCAGAACGACAGCATCGCGTCGAAGAACGGAGTCTCGCCGCGGCCTTGCCGCAACCGCGCCGCCATGAACGCGCCGCTGCGGTAGTGCAGGAATGCGGTGTCGGTCGGACGCAGCAGCGCTGCCACGATCGCGTTCGCTTCATGGCCGGCGCTGCCGATCGTGTAGTAGCTGAGGCCCTTGTCCTTCATCTCGCGCGACAGCAGGTCCTGCAGGCGCGATTGGATCGCGGATTCCCAGATTGCGACCGCCTGGCGGCGGGTCATCGGCGAATAGGGAACGAGCGGCTCGTCGAGCGGGCCGGTGCGGGCAGGATCGGCGCCCGGGTGTTGGCGCAGAAGGCTGAGAAGTCGTTCTGTGACCGGGCCTTCGCGGCGGAGTGACATCGAAGGTGTCGTGGGGTGTTTCGAAGTGGGCGGCGCAGCATACGGAGACGCTTCGGTGGATCACTTTGCCGAACGATCTCGCCCGAGCATTTCGGTGCAGCGACAGTAATGCTCCTGATTGCCAGGGCTTGCGAGATTTCGTTCAACCACCGAACCCTGTAGCGGGCTAAGCTGAGCAAGTGTCACGCCGGCACTGTGCCGGCTCCTCCTTGTCTAGATTCCACTCCAGTAACCATGCAAAAGCTCTCCCTTTCCCTGCTCAGCGCAGCGCTGTTGGCCGGTAGCGCCTTCGGCCAGTGCTTCTCTGTCACCACCCTCACTACTGCTGGCAACGGCCAGAAGGGCACGATGTTCAACGTCGTGAACAACTCGGCTGCCCCCGTCAGCATCGGCAGCTTCGACCAGTGCTTCCTCGCCGCTGGCACCTCCAACGTCGAGATCTACACGAGGGCCGGCGGTTGGTCGGGCTTCGAGAGCAACGCTGGCGCTTGGACGTTGGTCGGCACGGCCAACGGCATGGTCCACGGCGCGTTCCCGGTGCTGGATCCGATTCCGGTCGCGGTCGGCGTCACGATCCTGCCCGGCGCGACGCAGGGTTTCTACATCACCTCGAACGCTGGGTTCGCGACCAATGTCGCCTACACCACGGGCGTTAACCAGCTCAACACCGTGATCGGTTCGGACCCGTCGATCTCGGTCACCGCTGGTGTCGGCAAGTCGTACCCGTTCGCTGCCACCTTCGGTCTGCCGACGGCGGGACGCCTGTGGAACGGCCGCGTCAACTACTGCCCGTCTGGTGCCGGCACCGTGCTCGCGACCAACACGACGACCGGTGCGGGCTGCCTTGCGGCCTACAACTCGTTCTACGAGCAATTCGCCAACGCCACGACTGCCTCGGCGGCGCTCAGCGGCAACGTCCTGTTCCTGTCGCCGACGGCTAACGGCTACAGCGGCGCCTGGGCTCCTGGTGCTGCCGCCGGCCTGTATGTGACGCCAGTCGCGCCAACGGTTCTGACCACCGGTGACGACGGTGTCGTCGCGGTTACGCCCACGTCGCCCCTGTCCACCCCGTATGGTCCGCAGGCCACCCTGCAGATCAGCGGCAACGCCATCATCGGCTTTGGCGCGGGCCTCTTGGACTACCCCGGCACGAACTCGTACACGCCCACGGCTGCCGGCTTCCTGAACAGCACGATCGGCGGCATCTACGCCTGGCACGACTACAACGCGGCCGAAGTTGGCAGTGGTCCGATTCAGTCCGAGGAAATCGGCGGCACGCTCTACATCACCTTCAACGCTGTTGAGAACTACGCGAACCCCGAGATCGTCAACCCGAGCACGCTCCAGTTCCAACTCGACCTGGCCACGGGTGCCGTCCGCATCGTGTGGGTTAGCGTCGATGCCAACGCCACGAGCACCTTCGGCTCGGGTCACCTGGTTGGTGTCACCGCGCCGGGCGCTTCGCAAAACCCGGGCTCGATCAACCTGGCCACCGCGACCCTGCTGACGCAACCGGATGTTCTGCCGCTCGCCATGGCCGCCACCAGCCGTCCGATCATCGGCACGAACTGGGGCTTCACCACGTCGAACGTTCCGGCCCCGACGATCGTCGTCGAGATCATCGGCCTGAGCGACCCGAACATCGCCGACCTGTTCTTCATCGGCATGCCGGGCTGTGGCCTGCGCGCCAACCTCGACCTGCTGAACGCAGCGGTCGTGGTTGGCCCGTCCCACTCCTGGAGCTTCGCGGTTCCGAACCTGCCGGCGCTGCTGAACCTGCACGTCTACGCTTCGTCGGGCGCGCTCGCGCCGGTGAACGCGTTCGGTGCGATCACGAGCAACGGCATCGACGGCCTGATCGGCGATTTCTGATCGCCTCGGACTGATCGAATCGAATGACGGCCGCGTCACCCGCGAGGGTGACGCGGCCGTCTTCGTTTCCGGCTGACCCGCTCCGGGCCGGACAATCCGTCGGCGTCACCGAGACGGACGACTGCTGCGTCCGGGCCTGACATCCAGCGACTCGCAGGCGGCGGTGTGGTATCTGATTCCGCCCCATGGCCACGTCAGGACTGCCGTATCTCGAGTTCGTCGCTCGCAACTACAAGAACTTCAACGCGCGCAGCACGCGCGATGCCCTGTTCGCCTACTGGGACCACGTGCGCAGCGGTGGACGCATGTATTGGGCGATGGCCGGCGCGATGTCGTCGGCGCAGCTCGGCATCACGCTGGCTCCAGCGATCCGCGCCGGCCTCGTGCACGGCTTGTCGGTGACCGGCGCCAACCTCGAGGAGTCGCTGTTCCGGTTGGTTGCGCACCACTCGTACAAGGACTTCCCCGACTACCGCTACTTCACCAAGCACGACGACACCAAGATCCTCGAGCAGCGCATGCGGCGGGTGACCGACACCAGCATTCCCGAGGACGAAGCGTTTCGCGCGGTCGAGAAGATCCTGGTGCCGATGTGGAAGCAGGCGACCGCGAACGGCGAGCGCCGCTTCTGGCACGAGTACTTCTACGAACTGGTCCAGAAGCTGCCGGCGAAGGCGTTCGAGGGCAATCCCGACGAGTGCTGGTTGCTGGCGGCGGCGAAGGCGAACCTGCCGATCGTGGTGCCGGGCCACGAGGACTCGACCTTCGGCAACATCTTCGCGTCGCACGTGAAGGCCGGCGAGTGCAGCGCCAGCATCGTCAAGTCGGGCATCGAGTACATGGGGCAGCTCTACGACGACTACAAAGCTCTGTCGAAGGGCAAGGGCGTCGGCTTCTTCCAGATCGGCGGCGGCATCGCCGGCGACTTCCCGATCTGCGTCGTGCCGTCGACCAAGTACGACCTGCAGGAGCCGGTGAAGCCGTGGGCCTACTTCTGCCAGATCAGCGATTCGACGACTTCGTATGGGTCGTACTCGGGAGCGACGCCGAACGAGAAGATCACCTGGGACAAGCTCACCGAGGACACGCCGATGTTCGTCATCGAGTCGGACGCGACCATCGTCGTGCCCCTGATGTTGTCGGCGCTGCTCGAATGCCAGCAGGCGGGCAAGGCCGCCGATGCAGTGATCAAGGCATCGCGCGCGTTGACCAGGAAGTCGCTGGCCCGCTGAGGCCGGTCGGCGAAGAAGGTGTTACACGCGCCCGCCCGGGTATTGGCAGGGCAACGCCATGCGCCGCTTTCCGCAGGAGGCCAGTGTTCCGCCTCCAGGATTCATGGCTGCCCCTGATCGCGACATTGCCCTGCCGGCAAACGGCACTGCAGGCTGCGTTGGCGGTCGCTGGCGCGGCCGGAACTCGCGCGGGGGATCGCTGACCGGCACGATATTCACGATGCCGAACGGTCGCCCTTCACCCCTCGACGTCGCACTGGACGTTGCCGGCTTCGTGATCGGATTGGGGCTCGCACTCGCGCTGGGCTGGCGCACCAAGGACCTGGTATGGGGGCTGTGGCTGTCGAGCCTCGTCATCGGTTTCGCGTCGTTGCTGGTCGCCATCCTGGGTGCGCGCCCCGTCGGGGTTTCCGGGGTCGCCGTGGTGGGACTGAAGGTGTTCCTCGTGGGCTTCTTCGCGGTCCACTTCGGCATCTTCCACTTCGTGCACTCGGGCTTCCTGAACCTGTTCTTCCCGCTGGGTTCGGGCGAGATGGACTTCCTGCCGGACTACGCGGCAGTGCTGACGAACTACTGGCCCTGGTTGTTCGCGGCGGCGATCGCCGAACGCAAGGTCTTGCTGCCCGCGCGCGGCGCGCCACCGGAGCAGCCGGTCGAGCCGGTCGTGCCGGTCGAGTCCGACGGCGTCAAATCGCGGGCCGAGGCGAAGGCCCGGACGATGGCGCAGCTCGGATTCAATCCACTGGGGCCGTACCGCAACGTGATCCGCATGCACCTGCTGATCTTCTTCTTCGCCGGCATGTTCGTGATCGGCGTCGATTCGTTCGCGGTCTACGTGGTCGTCTACGCGGTCTACTTCTGGCCTTGGCGCAGCTCGGGCTGGCTCCCGGGCGCGCTGCGCGGATGATCCGGCGATGCAACCGAGTGACCGCGAACCGACCAACCTGATCGAACGCAATCCCGACGGCTCCTTCACCAAGGAGACGCTGCAACGCGCGGTGAAGGCGCTGAAGAAGCGCCTCAAGCTGGCGCGGCTCGATGACGAGTCGCGGCTGGGCCACGACGCGATGAGCAAGGGCGGCCGTTCTGGCATCTTCGGCGTGAAGCCCCCTGAGCAGTATCCGCTCGAAGTGTGGCAGGCGTTGGAGGCCAAGGGTCGCGTGCGCAGCGACCGGCATGGGATCTACGAGATCATCGAACAGCCGAACAATCCATCCGGCTCGTGAACGCCGGCGGTTGAATCACCCTGGCGGCTTGGCATCGTCTGCCCACGCGGGCGCTGCTTCGTCGTCCATGCCTTAGCCAGTCCATGTCTCCACCAACTGCTGCCGCACCCGCTCCGCGCGCCCGAGGTCGCCGGCTTCGCCGGCGCCTGCTGGGCATTGTGGTCGGGATCCTGATGGCGGTGTTGCTGCTCGAACTGGTCCTGCGCATCGGTTCGGGGCTCATGTTCCCGGCGCTGTACGAGCTCGACACGAAGTTGGGGTGGGTTCACACGCCTTCGGTGTCGCGAACCCTGGCGGACGAAGACGGTCGCGTGATCACGTTCGCCACCGATGCCCGTGGTCTGCGCGCAACGCTGCACGTCGAACCACGCAACGCGGCTCGCAAGCGAGTGCTCTTCGTCGGCGATTCGTTCACGCAGGGTTCGCAGGTCGAAGCCGACGAGTTGTTCACGCGCCGGGTCGAGCGCGCGTTGCCCGAGATCGAAGCGTGGAACCTCGGCGTCGGCGGTTACTCAACCTTGCAGGAACTGCGCGCGCTGCAGCCGCGGCTCGCCACTCTTGCTCCCGATCTCGTCGTGCTCGTCGTGTTCGAGAACGACTTCGTCGACAACCTGATGCCGTACTTCAGCGGCCTTGGTCCGCGGCCGCATCTGGTCGTGCGCGGCGCCGAAGTGGTCGAGATCACGTCTCCTGACGTCGAGGCGTTCCGGCGGTTCTTGATGCCGACGCCCGGGGCGTTCTGGTGCTACGAGCATCTCGCGCTCTACCGGACCCTGCACAAGAACCTGTTCCTGCCCGCGGCCGGTGATCGTCTCGCCGCCCTCGAGCATGCGGAACGCGCCGCGGTGCCGCTCGCGCAGCAGCACCAGGCGATGCAGTGGTCGCTGACGCAGTTCCAGCAGGTGCTCACGTCAGCCGGTGCGCGCCTGCTCGTCGCCGCAATCCCCACGCACGAGGCGGCCGCCGTCGGACCGGCGGCGTCGCACGTCTGGCTCGCCGACCATTGTCGGTCTGCTGCCTTGCCGTTCGTCTCGTTGTTGGAGGCCCTGCGCGACCCGCAGTGCTACTTCCGCAACGACATCCATCTGACTGCCGCGGGGCATGCGGCCGTCGCCTCGGCGCTGGCACCGGCGGTCGCGGCGGCGCTGCGGCATTGAGGCCTTTTGCCGCGTCTGCGTCCTGCCGACGATTCGCCGGATTCCACGATCGGGTGGCGGCGGTGCGATGTGAAGTGTGCCGCTCAAGATGACGTCGCGTGATCGATTCGAACTGGTGTTGCTCGGCGCGATCTGGGGTGCGTCGTTCCTGTTCATGCGCATCGCCGTGCCGGAGCTCGGCGCGGTCGTCCTCATCGAGTTGCGCATGGTCATCGCGGCCGTGTTCCTGGTGGCGATCCTCGCGTGGCGCGGTCAGCTCGGGGCGCTGCGCGGACGGGCGTTGTCCTTCACGCTGCTTGGCATCGTCAACACGGCGCTGCCGTTCATCCTGTTCGCGTTCGCGACCGGCAAGCTGACGGCGGGTTTCGCGGCGGTGATCAACGCGACGGTGCCGCTGTTCGGTGCCGTGTTCGCATTCGCGTGTCTGCGCGAGCGACTGGCGAAAGCGAAGGTCCTGGGTCTGCTGGTCGGGTTCGCCGGCGTCGTCGTGCTCGTCTCCGGCAAGTTGGAACTGCCCGACGACCGCCTCGCCATCGGTGCCGGCCTCGCGGCAGCGTTGAGCTACGGCATCGCGGCCCACTACAGCAAGAAGGCGTTCGGCGGCGTGCCGCCGTTGGTCGTGTCCGCCGGCAGCCTGGTCGCGGCGAGCGTGGTCACGGCGCCGTTCTGCGTGTTCACGTGGCCGGCGGAAGCGCCGTCGTTGACCAGTCTCGGGTGTGCATTGGCGCTGGGCGTCGTCTGCACCGGTGCTGCCTACCTGCTGTACTTCCGCTCGATCGCCCGCATCGGGCCGATGCGAGCGATGACGGTCACCTACCTGATTCCCGTGTTCGCCATCGTGTGGGGTGGCGTGTTCCTCGGCGAAGGGTTCACGTGGCCGATGGGCGTCGGCGCCTGCGTCATTCTCGTCGGCACCACGCTCGTTGCTCGCGGCGGGGCGGCAGCGAAACGCTGAAGCACCGGCGCGCAACATCCACTCGAGTTGCGGCCGATTGTCGAGCACGGCCTTGGCGCACAGCGCGGCGGCCAACGTCGGCACGACGATCGTGCCACTCCCATCAGGCACTCCCGTCGTCGGCATGGCATGCGCCGGCTCATTGCCGGTGGCATCGGCAGGTCGCGTCGACAAGGCGTTGCTTAGGTTGCCACGAAGGGTTCCCATCCTGCGGTGTCCGAACCCACCGCCGCTGAACCCACCGCCGCCGCTGCCGCCGCCCACGAGTCTCCCGGTCTTGCGGCGGAGTTGCGCGCCTTCGCCACGTTCGGCGCCCGCACGTTGGAAGGTCGCCTGGTGAGCGGCGGGCATTGCGTGCCGACGTTCAGCAACGAGTTCTGGACCAGCAAGCAGCGCGAAGGCCACAGCCTGCACGAGATCTCGTACCGCGCCTGCTTCAAGCCGTCGTTGCCGGCGTTCTTCATCGAACGCCTGAGTCGGCCGGGCGATCGCGTGCTCGATCCGTTCATGGGGCGCGGCACGACGCCGCTCGAAGCCGTGCTGCGCGGTCGCGTGCCGTGCGGCAACGACATCAATCCGCTGGCGGCGATGCTGGTGCGGCCGCGTCTGACGCCACCGACGCTGGCCGCCGTGGTCGCGCGCATCGACGCGCTGGAACTCGCCTACGACGGGCCGCTCGACGACGACATGCTGGTGTTCTTCCACCCCGACACGCTGCGCGAGCTGTGTGCCTTGCGAGCGAAGTTCGTCGCCGCGGAAGCTGCGGGCGGGCTCGATGCGGTCGATGCCTGGATCCGCATGGTCGCCGTCAATCGCCTGACCGGCCACAGCACCGGGTTCTTCTCGGTCTACACGCTGCCGCCGAACCAGGCCGCCTCCGCCAAGGCGCAGCGGAAGATCAACGAGAAGCGCCACCAGACGCCGCCGCGGCGCGATGTGCGCGACATCCTGAAGAAGAAGTCGAAGGCGCTGCTCGCCGACGTGAGTCCGATGTGGCGCGCGGCGAGCGATGCGTTGGCCGCCCGCGCAGTGCTCGCCACGGGACCCGCATCGGCGATGCCGATGTTGCCGACGGGCAGCGTGCAGCTGGTGGTCACTTCGCCGCCGTTCCTCGACGTCGTGCAGTACTCCGACGACAACTGGCTGCGATGCTGGTTCTGCGGCATCGACCCGAAGTCGGTGCCGATCACGATGGCGCGTTCGGTGGCGACGTGGAGTGCGGCGATGCGTGAGGTGTTCGGCGAACTGCACCGCGTCGTGCAGCCGGGCGGCCACGTCGCTTTCGAAGTCGGCGAAGTGCGGCGAGGCACGGTGAAGCTCGAAGAGGCCGTGGTGCCGGCGGCAGTGGCGGCGGGGTTTCTGCCGGAGTTGGTGATGCTGAACGAGCAGCAGTTCACGAAGACCGCGAACTGTTGGGGCGTCGACAACAACAAGGCGGGCACCAACAGCAACCGGATCGTGGTCCTGCGGCGTCCCTAGGCGGGCCAGGGGATGCACCTGCCCCGGCGTCGTGCGCTACCGTTGGCGCGATGCGAGCCCTCCCGTTCCTGTTCGCCGCCGCCGTCGCCACGCTGGCGATCCCGACCCTGGCCCAGGTCAGCGACGCGCACACCAGCAAGACGCCGCCGCCGGGGCCGCCGTGGCACACGGAGTTCGCCGCCGCGCGCGCGGCGGCGTTGGCAGCGAACCAGCCGATCTTCGTCTACTCGACGAAGACGTATTGACCACACTGCGTCGTCATGGAGAGGGGTCTCCTCGCCACCAAGGAACTTGCCGCCGAGTACGACGGCGTCGTCTGGATGTACCTGTTCCAGGACTTCACGCACAGCGAGGCCGATCGCGCCGCCGAACGCATCGCGATCCGCTTCGGCATCAGTTCGTGGCCGCAGCACTTCCTGGTCGATCCGTTCACGCTGACCAAGGTCGCCGACACGGGGCGCAGCCTGGCGACGTTCCGCGCGGCGGTGCAATCGACGAATGTAGTGCAGCGGGACGCGGTGCCGTCGGTCGAGCAACTCGCGCAGTGGGATGCGTTGGCGATCTCGCTCGAGCAAGACACCGGCGTGGAGCTGGCGCGAAAGCACCTGCGGCATGCGGATCGCGTGGTCGCGTTCCGTGCCCTGCAGACGGTGGCGAAGCTGGCCCCGGCGTCGCTGGTCGAGGCGAGCGGGTGGTTGTTGGCGCAGCCGAACGACCAGATCCGTGGGCTCGTCTGCGACGTTCTCGCCAGGCACGGCGATGCCGCCGCCTGCGAAGCGTTGCATGGGCTGGCGGCGAAGCCGACCGACAGTGAGAACCCGAACGTGCTGCGGATCCGGGCGGTGAAGGCGCTGGCGCGCTGCGGCACCGCGGCTTCGGTGCCGGTGGTCGAGCCGTTCGCGACCAGCGGCGCCTACCGCAACGGGCTCACGATGACGGCGATCCAGACGCTCGTCGCGATCGCCGAGCGAGTGCCGGCGACCAAGTCGGACGTGGTCGCGGTGTTGGCGAAGGCGTTCCCAGCCGTGCCAGCCGGTACGGGCGGCGAGGCCGCGCTGACGGCCGAACTGCGCATGGCCACTGCCTTGGCGAGGAACGTGCACGCGGCGCTGCAGGCGCTGACCGGCAAGCAGGTGGCGTTCCCAGACGTATGGACCGATGCAGCCCGCGCGCATTTGATGGCAAGCTGGTAGCCCCGCTTCGCCCGCGTAGTGTTCGCGCATGGTCGCCATGTACCGCTCGCTCGTGGCCTGCTTCTTGTTCGCTGCGTGTGCGTTGCCGCCGACGCCGCCGACCGGGCCGGCCGCCGCAGTCGCCGCGTCGGCGCGCGCGTTCCTCGAGGGGTTGCCGACCGCGTCGCGGGCGAAGGCGGTGCGCGACCTTGCCGATGCCGAGCGAACCACCTGGGCGTTCGTGCCCGGCCGCTACGCGGGTGTCGAGTTCGGCGAACTCGATGCCACGGCCACGGCGCGCGCCCACGCGCTGCTGCGCGAGCTGCTGAGTGCACAGGGTTTCACCAAGACGATGGCGATCGTGCAGCTCGAAGACGTGCTGCGGTCGATCGAGGGGCGCGGCGGCAGGGACGCCAGCCATCGTGATCCGGAGCGCTACACGCTGCTGGTGTTCGGCGCGCCCGAACCGATGGGCGAGTTCGCGGTGCGGTTGCAGGGACACCACGTGTCGCTGCACTTCACGTTCGCCGAAGGTCTGCTGGTCGGCGCCACGCCGCATTTTCTGGGCACCAACCCGCACGAACTGCCCGACGGGCCGCGCGCCGGCGAGCGAGTGCTCGCCGCCGAAGAGGACCTGGGTCGCGAACTGCTGCAGGCGCTCGACGCAACGCAGCGCCAACGCGCCGTGATCGCGGCGAAGGCGCCGCCCGACGTGTTTCTCGGTCCGGGCAAGGAGGCGTCGGCGCTCGGCGCGCGCCAGGGCTTGCCGGTTGCGGCGATGACCGCGGCACAACGCGCGCTCGCCTGGCGCCTCGTCGAGACGTTCGCGCACCGCTTGCGCGGCGAGTTCGCGGCGCAGGAACTCGCGCGCATCGAACCAGGCTTCGCCGACGTGGTGTTCGCCTGGGCCGGCAGCGCCGAGCGCCGCCAAGGCCACTACTGGCGTCTGCACGGGGCGTCGTGGGCGATCGAGTACGACAACACGCAGAACGACGCCAACCACGTGCACACGGTCTGGCGCGACTTCGAACGCGACTTCGGTGGCGATGTGCTGCGGCGCCACGTCGCCGAGCAACACGCGGGAAAGTAGAGATCCGTCCGAGATCCGTCAGCGCAGCGAGTCGCGCAGCGCCTTCTTGGTGATCTTGCCCGAACCCGTGCGCGGCAACGCGTCGAGGAAGCGCACTTCCTTCGGCGCCTTGTAGTGGGCGATGCGCTCCTTGCAGAACGCGATCAGTTCGGCACCGGTCGCGGCGCGGCCTTCGCGCAGCACCACCGCGGCGGTGACGCGTTCGCCCCAATGCGCGTCGGGCAACCCGAACACCGCGCATTCGAGCACGGCGGGATGGGCGTAGAGCACGTTCTCCACTTCGACCGAATAGACCGCTTCGCCGCCGGTCTTGATGACGTCCTTTTTGCGATCGACGATGTCGACGTAGCCGTGCGCGTCGATCGTCGCGAGGTCGCCCGTGCACAGGTACCCATCGCGGTCGAACGCCGCCGCCGTCGCTTCGGGGTTCTGCCAGTAACCCGGCGTCACCGTCGCCCCGCGCACGCGGATCTCACCCACGGTCGTGCCGTCGGCGGCGATCGGCTGGCCGGCGTCATCGACGACGCGCAGCGACACACCGTGGAAGGGTCGTCCGGTCTTGCACTTCCACAGCAGCTGTTGCTCGGGCGGCAACTTCTTCAGCTCGGGCGTCAGCAGGCTCAGCGTCAGGTACGGGCTCGTCTCCGTCATGCCGTAGGTCTGCACGTAGTCGCAGCGGAACGTCGAGAGGATGCGCCGCACGACGTCGGGCGCGATCGGCGCGCCACCGCTCAGCATCGCCCGCAGCGCGTACGTGCGATCGCCGGCACCGGGAGTCTTCACCATCAGGTTCAACATCGTCGGCACGAGGTTGGTGATGGTCACGCGGTCGCGTTCGAGCAGGTCGAGGGCGTGTTCGGCGGTGAAGTGCGGCAGGAACACGTGCGTGCCGCCGACTGCGGTGATCGCGAATGTCGCCCACGCGTCGGCGAGGTGGAACATCGGCGCGATGTGAGCCCAGGTGTCGTCCGTCGACAGGCCGAGTTCCTGGATGGCCGCGCGCGCGTGCGTGCAGACGTTGCGGTGGGTGAGCACGACACCCTTCGGCGCGCCGGTCGTGCCGCTCGTGTAGTAGAGATGCGCGGGATCGTCGGCGCCGGCGAGCGCCAGCGTTGAGTCGTCGTCGCGACCCGCGGCCATGGCGGCGGCGGTTTCGGCAACGCCGCCGCGGAGCGGCGAGGCCAGTTCGACGGCACGCGCGGCGTGGGTTGCGTCGTGCAGCAGCAGGTGCGCATCGGCATGGCGAAGGATGTTCGCTTGCTCGGCGGCGGACAGCCGTGTGTTCAACGACACCAGGATCGCGCCAGCCGCGGCAACCCCGAAGTAGGCGAGCAGGTGATCGATGTCGTTGTCCATCAGACAACCGACCCGGTCGCCTGGCTGGACCCCGCGCGCGCGCAGCGTCGCTGCGAGCTGGCGGGCCAGACGCGCCGCGGTTGCGTAGTCGAGTTCGCGCGGACCCTGCCGCAGTGCGCGCCGCCCGGGCCAACGCTGGGCCGCTTCGGCGAGGAAGTCGTAGACGTTCACGGCAGCGGTGTAGAGGCAACGTCAGTCAGCTGGCAAGACCTGGGCCCCTTCTTGGGCAGCAGCGGCGTGCCGTTCGGGTCGTCGCGAGCGGAGCTCCACCCTGCCGCCAACGGCAGGCTTCGGCGGCACTGTTGTGTGGGAGTGCGGCGACGGCTCCTATCCCGCCCCACGAATGTCGGAACCGCCGCACATCACCCCGGGCGAACCGGAGCCCGGGGCGCCCGCGGCGAGGCCCACGGGCCAGACGCACCCGCCGTTGCCGGTGCTGCTGCTCGACGACGACTTCGTGGCCGTCAGCAAGCCGAGCGGACTGCTGGTGCACCGCGACGAACACCATCCGGAGGCGCCGGCGGCGCTGCAGACGGTGCGCGACCAGCTGCAGAAGCACCTCTACCCGTTCCATCGCCTCGACCGCGCGACTTCGGGCATCCTGCTGTTCGGCTTCTCGCGCGATGCGGCGGCGGCACTGCAAGCGAGCCTCGCTGCCGCCGATGCCCACAAGGAATACGTTGCGCTGGTGCGCTATCCGGGCAGCGACAAGGAGCTGCCGATGGCGTGGACCTGCGACCGGCCGCTGCACGACGAGAAGGACAAGCCTCGCGATGCGCGCACCGACTTCGCGGTGACCGAGACCTTCCGCGGCTGCGGCCTGGCGACCGTGCGGATCTTCACCGGGCGCTACCACCAGATCCGGCGCCACGCCAACCACAGTGGACGGCACCTGCTCGGCGATACCACCCATGGCAAGGGCAGGCTCAACGCGCTGTTCCGCGAGCGGTATGGTCTGCACCGCTTGTTCCTGCACCTGCAACGGATCGTGATGCGACATCCGCGCACCGGCGCAGTTCTCGCCATCGACGATCCAATGCCGATGGAACTGGCCACCGTTCTCCAGCGGCTGCGTGCCGAGGCTGTCGAGTGCCCACCATCGCCTTCCTGAGTCTCGTCAACGACCGTGCGCAGTTCGAAGCCTGCCAGGCTTCGTTGCGGGCGATCGCCCGGCCATTCCCCGAATGGCTGATGGTCGAACCCAACCGGCACGGTTGGAACGCGGCGCAGGGGCTCAACCAGGGCATCGAACAGCTCGCCGCGGAGTGGATCGTCACCGTGCACCAGGACGTGCTGTTCCCCGCCGACTTCTGGACGCGTCTGCAGGCGTCGCTGGCGCAGCTGCCACCATCCGTGGCGTTGGCGGGAATCGTCGGTTGCGAGGGCTCCGGCCGCTTCCGCGGCCACATCGTCGACCCGAACGGACACTGCTACTGGCCGTCGTTGCCGCACCCGGTGTTGACGCTCGACGAAGTGCTGATCGCGGTGCGCAAGTCGTCGGGGCTGCGGTTCAGCGCCGACGTTCCGGGCTTCCACTGTTACGGCGCCGACATCTGCTTCGAAGCGGCATCGCGTGGTCTCGGCACGATGGCCATCGATGCGCCGCTGTTGCACCTGTCGACCGGCAAGCTCGACGCCGCCTACGAACGCGCGTCGCAGTGGCTGCTGGCGAAATGGGGGCCGCAATACGGCCACGTGCTGCCGATGCCGACCCTGCTGCTGCAGGATGAGAGCAAGGCGAGGTTGTGGCGACGCGTGCTGCAGCGTCTGCGCCGCCGCAAGGACCGGCTGGCGCGCAACACGAACGTGTGCGCCGACCCGCAGTGCGCAGCGCGAACGCTGGCGGCAGCGCACCGGGCCGGAGTGAAGTGATGCGCGCGCTGGTCGTCGCCTACTACTTCCCGCCGAAGGGTGGGGCGGGAACGCAACGCTTCGCGAAGTTCTGCAAGTACCTCCCTGCGCACGGCATCGACTCGATCGTGGTCTCGGTGGCGGAGGCGGCGCGCTCCGCCTACGCGCCGACCGACGATGCGACGCTGGCGATCGGCGAACGGACCGAAGTGGTGCGGGTGGCGGTGCCCGAGCGTGGCTCGTGGTCGAGGCGGCTGCGACGCGCGCTGCGCCTGCAGCTCGACGACGACGAATGGGCGGACGCGGCCTTGGCGCGCGCGCTCGCCGTGGCGCGCGAACGTCGCCCCGACGTGGTGGTGACCACGCTGTCGCCGTACGCGTGCTACCGGATCGGCGAAGGCCTGCAGCGCGAACTCGGCATCCCGTGGGTGGTCGATCTGCGCGACCCCTGGGCGCTCGACGGTTGGCGCGTCTACGCGACGTCGTGGCATGCGCGCCACGACCTCGCGCACATGCGTCGCGCCCTGACGCGCGCCGACTTCGTGATCGCCAACGTGCCCGAATGCCGCCGCGAGTTCGTGGCCCTCGGCGCCGATCCGGCGCGCACCGTGGTGATCCCGAATGGATTCGACGCCGAGGATTTCGCCGGGCCCGAGCCCGTGCGGCACGGCGACGGCAGATTCCACCTCGCCCACATCGGCACGCTGCACGACGTCGACGTGCCTGAGGGGTTGACCGGGAATCGCTTCCGGCGCGTGCGGCATCGCCAGATCGCGCCGCTGGGCCGCACCGGCCACTACCTGCTGCACGCAGTCGCCGAGTGGCGTCGTCGCCGCGGCGGTCGCGGTGACGAGCTTGCCGTGGATCTCTACGGTCACGTCGATGCGTCGCACCGCGCGCTGATGGAGCGCCTCGGCATTGCCGATCTCGTCACCATGCACGGCTACGTTCCGCATCGCGCTTCGATCGCGGCGGCGTGTGCCGCCGATGCGTTGTTCGTGCCGTTGCACGATGTGCCGGCGGGCGAGCGGGCGCTGGTGGTGCCGGGCAAGATGTACGAAGCGCTCGCCAGCGAACGGCCGGTGATTGCCGCGTTGCCCGACGGCGATGGCGCCGACCTGGTGCGTCGGCTCGATGCGGGCATTGTCGTGCCGCCGACCGATGCGGCGGCACTGGCGGATGCGATCGAAACCCTGCGCGTGCGAAGGGGCCCGGGAACGTCGCGAGCGCGGCTTTCCGCGTTCACGCGCACGAGACTGACCGCCGATCTTGCGCGTGTTTTGCAGGCGGCCGTGGCGAAGGCACCGAGCGTCTCGCTGCCCGACCCCTGGACCCGGTTGTCGTAATGGCGTGCGGACCGGGGCCAGCCCCGTTCCGTGCCGGGGAAACCGCTTGACTGCGCGAAGGCAGTCATCAAGATGCCGTCAGCGTCCCGCATTTATCCGGTATTACCGGATGGTGGGGACGTCGGGATCTAGACGCTCGCATAAGCACAAGCACCTGGAAGTCAGCAGCTTAGAGAATGCCAGCACCTGAAACCGGCGTTCCTATCGGGCGCAACAGAACTGCACATCCCCAGAGGGCTCGCACCCCTCGCCCAGGGACTCCGGAATGAATCAGAAGAAAAAGTACGCGCTCGCCGGCGGTGGCTACTGCCTTTACGCGCCTCGTTTCCCGCGCTTCTCCGACGCCCCTGGCTTCGCCGATGAAGCGTGCATCGGGAACGCCATGGTGCCGTCGGTCTACTTCCTGTCGTTCCTCGAAAACGGCAAGCCAATGAGCCTGACCTGTCGCTCCACGCAGTTCGAAGAGGGGCGCGCGATCGCCACCTTCGACGAGCCAGGTGGCTTCAAGGTCGTCGAGCGACGTTTCGTCACTCAGGACGACCGCTTCGTCAGCGAGTTGGAACTGCACAACAGCGGCAAGGTCGATCGCGAGATCACGGTCGTGCAATGGACGACCACGGACCCCGATGGGGAACCGGTTTCGCTCGAAGGGGACAGCTTCCGCATTCGCCGCCTGATCAAGGAAGGCAACAAGTCGGAGGTGCCTGCCGACATCCATTACAACAGCCCCGACAGCAAGGGGGCTCGGTGTCTGCAGGCCTACTTCGCCGAGGGCGGCAGCGATCGCCCCGACTTCGAAGAGACGCCGTGGTTCGAACTCGAGCAGCTGCCGACGCCGCGCGCCAAGCGCCCGATGGAGAAGCCGAGTCCGATCATCGCCGGCTCACGCGTCTACTGCGGCCTGTTCCGGCCGGTGCCCCTGAAGGCAGGCACCAAGGCGGCGCATCGCTTCGAAGCGAACATCATCTTCAAGGGCAAGGGCATCAACTTCCGCGCGCGTCGCCCCGACACCAAGGATGAGGTCGGTTGGGCGTCGTTCTGGGACAAGGTGCCGAAGTTCCACTGCGAGGACAAGTCGCTCGAGAAGGTGGTCAAGCACCGCTTCGAGCTGCTCTACGCGCTGCGGCAACCGCACGGTGCCGGCCTCTACTCGGCGGCTTCGGTGTGCGAAGGCAACGGCGTGTTCCATCAGCCGTCGGCGTTCAGCACGCCGGCGATCATGCGTGAGGCGCGTTGGCTGCAGGATCCGACGCTGGCGCGCGGCTGCCTGAAGGCGTTCTTCGAGAACATCCACCACAACGGCCAGGTGCCGGGCCGCGTCTACATGACCGGGCTCGACGCCGCCGACTTCTATCACGCCGACTGGGGCGGTGGTTTCGAAGCGCTCGACGCGATCCATCCGGACAAGGCGACCAAGAAAGCCGTGTTGATGGCGATGCAGCGCTACGTGAAGTGGCTCGCCAACAACCGCGATCCGGAAGGCAGCGGCCTGACCGACATCGTCAACCACTTCGAAGCCGGCCAGGAGTTCTCGCGCCGCTACACGGTGATCGACGACAAGGCCGACCGCGCCATCGAGTTCACCGAGCAGTTCCGGCTCAAGGGCATCGACGCGTCGGTGTTCCGCTACCGGATGGTGAAGTGGCTCTACAAGGTCGCCGAGGAGATCCAGGAGAAGGCGATGGCCAACCGCTTCCAGGCGGAGTGCGAGGTCATCCTGGACACGATCCGCAAGAAGATGTGGGACGAGAAGGCGGGGCTCTTCATGGACCTCGACCCCGACAACCGCCGCAAGACGAACGTGAAGGCGGCCGTCGGCTTCTACCCGCTGGCGACCGACATCCCCAACCAGAAGCAGGTCGACCGCATGCTCGACGTGCTGTCCGACCGCGAAGAGGTCTGGACCAAGTACCCGGTGCCGAGCATCTCGGTCAGCGACTCGACCTACGACGGCACCGGCCGTTGGAAGGGCACGCGCAAGAACAGCCCGTGGAACGGGCGCGTCTGGCCGGTCGTCAACACGCACATCCTCGAAGGCCTGACCTACTGGGCCGAACGCGGCAACAAGCGCGCGGCGAAGCTCGCGACCGATCTGCTGAAGAAGACGGTGACGATGTTGAGCGGTTCGCTGGAAGGCAACGACCACGCCAACTCGTTCGAGCACTACCACCCGGAGACGGGCATCGGCTCGCGCTACCGCGGCGTCGACCTCTACCTCAACGCGTTCGTGCTCGACAACATCTTCCGCATCGCCTGTGGCTTTGCGATCCGCTACGGCGAGGTGCAGGACGATCCGATCGGCGAGCCGATCGACTTTAAGCTGACGGGCATGCCGCTCGGCAACAAGCTCTTCGACGTCGATCGCAAGAACGGCCGCCTGCGGGTGCAACCGCACTGATCGCGAGCGACGGCTCGCGCCAGCACGCGCGAGCCGTCAGCGCAGCACGAAGCGGCGGCCCGGCGTCATCTGCAGCCATGGCGCCTGCGTTCCGGCAGTCGGCAGCACGACCATCTGCACGGTCAGGTCGGCGCCGAGGAACTGCGCGGTGGACGGGATCGACCACACGGTGTTCTGCTGCAGCGTGAAGGCGCCTGGCCAGAGCACGTTCTGGACCGGATCGACGTAGACGCGGAACGGTCCCGTGAGCAGCGGCGCGTCCGGTGTCAGGCCGAGCACGAACAGCCCGAGCAGGCCGGCGGGCAGGTCTGCCTGGAACGTCACGGTGCCGCCGACGAGCACGTTCTCCGGCGTGATCGACATCGCGCCGAGTTGGGCGGCGGGCAGTGGCGCGGTCGCCAGCACGTGCTGGCCGGGCGTGGGCGCGAAGCACGCCGTGAGTTGCAGCGGTGCGGCGACGGTGCCGACGAGCGAGCCTCCGACAAACATGCAGCCGGTCGCGACGATGGGCGCGCTGCCGGCAGTGGCGACGGCGCAGTTGTCGAACCGGCACTCGGTGAGCGAGAACGCCTGCGCGGGGCTGGTCGCCAAGATCACGTTGCCTTGCGCGCAGCGGTGGTTGGTGAGTGCCAGGGGTTGCGACGCGCCGCCGGCGGCGATCGTCACGTCGCCGACCGCGGTCAGCTCGCCCACTTCCCCGAACAGTGCATTGCCTGGTGCCCCGAGCCGCAGGGCATCGCCGCCGGGGCCGGCCTGCACATCCCAGCCGCGCAGCACCGCCCACGTCCACGCCGTGGCATGGCACGCAAAGTCGGCGGCGTCGGCGGCGCGAACGCGCACGTAGTCGCCTTCGATCAGGGCCGGGCGATCGGCGTTGGCCGGCCGCGTGATGCGCAGGCCGAGCGTGCTCGCTTCGATGTCGACCTGGTCGAAGGTGAAGCGCGTGCTGCCGCCGTTGCCGAGCGCAGCATCGAATCCGACGAGGCCGCCGCGCACGTGCAGGCCGTGGATCTCGACGATGGTGGTGCGGCCAGTGCCGGTTTCGTCGTGCACGATCGCCTGCGGGCAGCCGGCGAACTCGCAATCTTCGACGATCATCCGGCCGACTCCGTTGGCCGTGGTCGCGCGCACGCGCACGCCGAACGTCGCCTGCTGCACGAAGTGCACGTTCTGCAAGGTCAGGCCCGCCTGGCCGCTGGCGTCGGTCTGCACGACGTCGACGCCGTACAGGCCGCCGACGAACTCGAGGTCCTGCAACGCCAGCGAGTTCGCCGGCGCGAGCATGCCGCGCGTGAGACCGGGCGTGCTGAAGTCGAGAATCGGGCGGCCGCCGAAGCCTTTGATCAGCAGGCCAAACGGCGTGTCCAGGATCGTCGCCAGGTCCTGCTGGATCGTGATCAACGGCGTGTTGTTGGCGTCGATGTCGATCCACGTGACATCGGTGGTGGCGCCGGTGCCCGGGATCAGGCTCAGTTGCGCCAGTTCCGCTGGCGACAGGGCGGCCAGCGGCAGGGTGCCGTTGTGCAGCAGGATCGCTTCGTTGAGCGACAGCAGGCCGTCACCGACGGCGCCGTGCGACAGCGGGTCGTTGACGAACGCCACCGCGTGCACCCTGGGCGGCTCACCGCCGCCGAGCGTGCCGGCTGCGACCAGCAGCGTTGTCGCGGTCAGACCCATGGTTCACGGCGCCAGACGGCAGGTGTTGCCAAGCAGCGTGGGCTGGAGAGCCTGGGCAGGAACCGCCGTCGCCAAGGCGCCGGCAGTCGTGGCAAGTGGAATCGACCACATGGTGGTGGGGCGCCGCGGGGCGGCGGCGCGGGAGGCACAGTAGATGGTGACGGTGTCGCTGCAAGCCGCCGTGACCGATCGTGTCTCATTGCGGTGCACCAAGTGAGGCCTCGGCCAGCAGGCCCCTGCCGCAGGGTGCGAATACGACTAGAGTGCCCAGGCCAGCCCCGCCCTCACTCTTCCATGCTCGCATCCCTCGTCGCCGCGGCCCTGCTCACCCAGGGGCCCGGATTCCTCACTGCGTACGTCAACGACCCGCAATCGCACGGTGTCGTCGGCGATTCCCTGTTGTCGCTCGACGAAGCGATCAGGCTGACCAACGGCACGCTGTTGCTCGCGGCGTTGTCGCCGGCAGAGCAAGCGCGCGTGCTCGGCACCGGCACTTTGTTCGACACCATCCGGATCGATGCGGCGGCGACGCCCGTGATCACGCTGCAAGCGCCGTTGTCGGATGTGCTCGGCGCCCTCAGCGGTCCGATGCTCATCATCGGCGACACTTCCGGAGCGATGGTGCGGCCGACGATCCAGGGCGGTGGCCAGCTGCGCGTGTTCACGCTGCGCGCGCACGGCACCATGCTGCACGGCCTGCGCGTGGTCGGTGGTCAGGTCGGCGTCGATGTGCGGATGGCCCACGTCGGCACCGCCAACCCCGAGATGTCGATGCTGATGGAATGCGAACTCGAAGGGCAGACCGTCGCCGGTGTGCACGTGCACGGTTCCGGCACCGACGAGTCGTGGCTGATGGTCCTCCACACGCATCTGCACGCGATGCCGCTCGGATTCCTGCTCACCGACCAGACCACCGGCGGCCACGTCATGGTCGAAGGCGAGCACGTCGTGATGGACCAGGTGGTGCGCGGTTGCTCCGTGCTGGAAGGTGGCGCCGGCGGTGCCATGTCGATGTTCATGCTGTTCCGCAGCCACTTCACCAATGGCCAGACGCTGGCGGTGAAGCGCCGCACCGCGCCGGGTTCGCAGATGTTCATGTTCCGCCTGGTGCACACCGACGCGACCTGTAGCGGTGACGTGCTGGACATCGAAGGCTCGCCGACCGGCCTGACCATGGTGCACCACCACCACGGAGATTTCGTCGCCGGCCCCGGCCAGAAGGCCCTCCACGCCTGGCCGCGCACGTCGTTCTTCGACATCCACGGCAGCGAGATGCGTTTCGTCGGCGACGTTTCGATCGCCACCAACCTGGCGACGCTGCGCGTGTGGCAGCAGAACAACCGCTACGAGAACGGCACCGTCACCTACGACGTCGACGGTGCGCTGCCGAACCTGCAGTGGAACCAGTACGTGAACTGCTCCGTGGTGGTGCCGGCGCTGGCGCGGTCGCCGGTGGTGCTGCGCAGTTGCGAGCTGGTCGGCACACCGGTCAACAGCGCGTCGTTCCTGGCGCCGGTCACGTTGCAGGGGTCGTATCGCAGCGGCGGCTCGCTCGCCGGTTTCGCCAGCGAAGTGCAGCCGGCGCCGACTGCGTTTCTCGGTCGCACGTCGGTGACTCCGACGGAACCGCAGATCGGCGGCACGCTGACGCTCGCTGCCGATCTCCCGTTCGGCATGGGCCTGGTCTGGGACGTGGCCGATTCCTACTCGCGCCCGACCACCACGGCGGAGCCGTTCCGCCTCTACGGTGATCCGGCGACGCTGGTCGTGTTGCCGATCATGGTGTTGTTCCAGAGCCAGGTCGTGGTGCCGATCCCGAATGCGCCGACGCTCGTCGGGCTCGAGTTCTACGCGCAGGGCATCGCGTTGCCGTTGGTGGCGATGCCGCACGCGCCGCCCTTCCACTTGCCGCGCGGTGGCCTGATCCGGCCGCGACTCTGAGCCGGGACGAGGATGAAGAACGTCGCGACGTCGCTATCGTCGTGTCGGTGACGACATTCCCCGACATCCTCGCCGCCGGCGAGCGCATTCGTGGCCACGTGCATCGCACTCCGGTCCTGACTTCGGCGACGCTCGATCGCGAACTCGGCGCCTCGGTCTTCGCCAAGTGCGAGAACCTGCAGAAGGTCGGCGCGTTCAAGGCTCGTGGCGCCGGCAACGCGGTGATGGCGCTCAGCGATGTCGCGGCCCGTGCCGGCGTGATCACGCACAGCAGCGGCAACCATGGGGCAGCGCTGGCGTGGGCAGCCGGACTGCGCCACGTGCCGTGCACGGTGGTGATGCCCGAATCGGCCCCGGACGTGAAGATCGCCGCGGTGCGTGGCTACGGCGCCAACGTCGTGCTGGTGCCGGCGGCGCAGCGCGATGCGCGTTGTGCGGCACTGCAGCAGGAGACCGGAGCGACGATGGTGCACCCGTTCGAGAACCCGTTCGTGATCGCGGGGGCAGGCACGGCAGCGATCGAACTGCTCGCCGACGTTCCCGATCTGGACATCGTGATCACACCCGTCGGCGGCGGTGGCTTGTGTGCCGGCACCGCGGTGGCGACGCGCGCGCTTCGGCCGCAGGCGAAGGTGTTGGGGGCCGAACCGCTCGCGGTCGACGATGCGGCGCGTTCGCTGGCGACCGGCGTGCGACAACCCCGCGTCGACGGGGCACGAAGCTGGGGCGATGGGCTGATGACCGGCCTCGGCGAGCCCAACTTCCGCCTGTTGCGCGAGCACGGCGTCCGCATCGTCACCGTGACCGAGGACGCGATCGTCGACGCGTCGCGCTTCTTCCTGTTGCGCATGAAGATCGTGGTTGAGCCGAGTTCCGCCACGGTGCTCGCGGCGTTGCGGGCGATCCACGGTGAATTGCGCGGCAAACGCGTCGGCATGATCCTCACCGGCGGCAACACCGACTTCTCGTGGTTGCAGTGAAGGCGCGCCGTCGCGCCGACGGCCTTCATCCGCCGATTGCGTAGGCTTCGTTCGCGGGCCGGCGCAGAACCGGGATCGCGAGTTCCACGCTGGTGCCGCGGCCCTGCTGCGACCGCACGCGCACGTGGCCACCGGCGCGCTGCACCGAGTGCTGCACCGAAGTGAGGCCGAGTCCGCTGCCCTTGTCGTCGTTCTTGGTGGTGAAGAACGGCTCGAACAGATGCTGCTCGGCTTCGGGGCTGAGCCCGTGCCCGTTGTCCTCGACGATCAGTTCGGCGAAGGCCTCGCCGGAGTGCGCGGGTGCGCGCACCCGGATCGTGCACTTGCCGTTGCCGACCGCCATCGCGTCGCGGGCGTTGGTGACCAGGTTGGTCAGCGCTTCGCGCAGGTCCCCGGCCGACATGGTGACGAGGACCGTGGTGTTGCCCGGCACGAACTCCAGCGCGTGCGGGGCCAGCATGCGACGCAGGGTCGGCAACTCGGCGGCGACCAGGGCGCACAAATCAGTGGTGGCCGCTCCGTTTGGGTGCGTCGCGCGGCCGGCCAGCATCGTGCGTACCTTGTCGCGGGCGCGGGCCAGTTCGTCCGTGAGCAAGCGAGTGGCCTCGATCTGGGAAGGCGTCGTCGCGTCCTGCGCCATCTGGTCGACCAGCAACGTGATCACCGTCAGCCGGTTGTTGAAGTCGTGCGCCATCTGGGCCGCGATCTTGCCGAGCGCTTCGGCCTTGCGGGCCCGCTCGAGGTTGCCTTCGGCGGCGATGCGATCTCGCGTCTCGAGGCCGCTCGCGAGCAGGTGCGCGAGCGCGGCGGCGCCTTCCAGTTCCATCAACGTCCAGGAACGCGGTGCGCCGATGTGTTCGAGGCACAGCACGCCGACCACGCGGCCGTTCTTCCGGATCGGGGTGTCGAGCATCGACGTGATGCCGTTCGCCTCGAGGTACCAGCCGGCGAACTCGGCGAAGCGTGGGTCGCTGCGCGCATCGGGCGTGGCGATCGCAACCGCTTCCTCGAGCAAGCGGCGGTAGTTGGGAAATCCGTGCAGGCGAGTGCCCGACGCGTGCCGCCCGTCGGACGCCGTGTGCAGATCAAGGCTCGTCAACGCGCCATCGGCGCCGAGTTCCCACACCGACACGCGTTCGATCGAGAACAAGTCGGCGATCGCCGCGGTGGCGGTGCGCAGCGACGCGGTGAAGTCCCAGTAGTCGAGCCGCCCGAGCTGCAGCAGGGTGCTTTGGATGCGAACGTGGGCGCGGTGGTTGGCGTCGTCGTTGCTCGCGGGGCGTTCGTGCGTCAAGGCCAGAGCCCTGGTCACCGCACGGCCGATTTGTTCACACGGATCGTCCACGTGCCAATTGCCCGGATGGCCGAAGCGGAACACGACCGGCAGCCGCGGATGCGTCGCGCGGATCGCGAGCAGGTCCGCCTCCGCCCACGGCAACGGCATGTCGACGACCACCAACGACGGCACCTCGCGCATCGCCGCGCGCAACGCGAGCAACGAACCTGCGCGCTGCAGGTCGATGTCGATGCCACAGTGACGCAGCTGCTCTCCGAGAAGCCGCGTGTCGTTCGGACTGTCCGCGATGTGCAGGATCCGGTGCTCGCTTCGTTCCATGGCCTTCACTCCTTGCCGTGGCGACCTGGACGGGCTGCATAGCCTAGCGAATTAGGTGCGTAACGGTGACGTCACCGACCATCGAGTCGGAACGAGGCCCAGGTGCCGGGCAACGCCTGGTGCAGCGTCCGGCGATTGCGTTCGAGCCAGGCGAGCTTGGCCTGACGCAGCGCATGTCCGGCCTCGTCATTCGTCAGAAGTCCTTGCCAGAACTCTTCCATCAGCTCGCGAGCCTGTCGTTCCTCGGTCGGCCAGGCGACCGTCACGAACGCCGCGGCGCCGGCTCGCCGAAGGACCGCGTGGAGCGACAGCAAATGGTCACCGGGCAGAGTGTTGCCCACGGGAGAATCCGCGATCGACACCAGCACGAGGCGGCAGTGCGAGAGATCGAGGGGTTGCACCTCGTGGATGTCGATGGCCGCGTCGACGAGGTGTCCCAAAGCTGCGGTCGAAACTGCAGGCGCCGTTGTCGCAACGGATGGCGACTCGTACAGCTCGGTTCGCAGGAAGCGGCCGGGGGTCGCGAAGTGCACGAACGCCCGGCCCTGCAGATCCGCGGTAAGCGGTGCTGCCGCCGCGGCGCGCCGCACCAACGCAGGTCCACGGCCGGCCCGTTCCCATTCCTGCGCGATCGTGCGGGCCTCCCGGCTCGCTTCGGGCAGATCGATGGCGCCGCCGTCGATCACGAGCAAGCCCTCGCCGCTGGTCGGCAACGGCGCGAGCAGTTCGCTGCCACGTTGCAGATGGCGCGCGTCGACCGCTTCCAACAGGAACGTCCCCGCGTTGCCCGTCGGCAACGAGTCGAACGGCAGGCGCGCGAGGGTGCCATCGGTCGCAAACCAGATGCGTTGGCATGCAACGAGTGCCGGTTCCAACGGCACGAGCAGCAGAGTGCGCAGCCGGAGCGCGGCAAACTCGGCCAGCCGGTGGCTGGTGTCGTCGAGCGGACGCAGCGAACGCGCCAGCAGATGCAGATGCGAGGCGACTGCCTGGTCCAGCTCGCGAGCGAGCCCCAACTCGATGCGTGCGAGCGGCCGATCCGGCCGCAGTACGAACGCCGTGCAGCGGTCGGCGCGGTCGTCGTGCCACTGCACGAACTCGACCAACGCATCGCCCGGCGCCATCGCCTTCACGATTGCCGTCGTGGTCGAGTCGTGCCGCGGTGCTGGCGCCACCGGTGCAGCCGTCCGCGCCTGCAGCAGCAGTTGTCGCTCGCGCCACAGTTCGGCACCGCGGCCATCGGCCGTCGCTCCCGCCAGAACCTGCAGGCGCAGCAGGCTCTGGACTTCACTCCATCGCGCCACGAGGCGCGCGCGGTCGGACGGCGCCGGGCGGTCGAGCCTGGCGTCGTGGTCGCGTTCGCGCGTCGACCGGGCCTTCCAGGCGATGGTCGCGGCGAGCACGGATTCGGGCGGTGCCGCGTTCGCGTGCTCGCGGGTGGTGCGCAGCAAGCGGCCGATGCAGCGGTGCCACTCGATGGCGAACTGGTCGCGTTGCCGCGCCCCTCGATCCGGCATCGCCTCGTGGTGCGTCGCATCGAGCGAAGTCAGCGTCGCCATGTCGACGCCAACGGCGGCGCTGTGCTCGCCCTGCGCCAGCAACTGCTCGGCGAACAGTCCGCGCAGTGCCAGCACGTCCGCATTCCATTCCAGGGGTGAAGCGAACTCGTCGAGCCAGGGGCGCAGGAGCGCCGTCGCTTCGGCGGGCCGAGCGAAGGTGGCGAAGCAGCGCGCCAACGCCGCCATCTCCTCGTGCCGGACGAACTCGGCACGACCTGGTAGCTGCACCTCGACGGCGAGTTCCTTCGCCATGGCCAACGCCGTGGTCGGCAGGTTCCGAAGCGTGGCAAGGCGCAGCGCCAGGAACTCCACGGCCCGGCGCGCGGCCGTTCCGTTGGCGGCCGTCATGCGGGCGTTCTCGATGGCGACCGCAGCACCGTCGGCGTCACCGGCGATCAGGTGCAGCGCCGCACCGACTCGTAGCAGTTCGCCCACTTGCCCGTGGTCTGGTCCGAACACGCGTTGCGCGAGAGCGACGAGGCGCGGCAAGTCGGCCAGCGCGTCGCGGTAGGCCTCGTCGAGCAACCACGTGTCCAGCCGCAGCCGTTCCGCCGCGAAGGTGTGCTGGTGGTCCGGGCCGAAGGCGCGACGCAGGCCGGGTGCTGTCGCGTCGAGCCGGCGGCGGGCCGACGCGAAATGGCCGCCCTGCAGCTGTGCCTCGGCCAGCTGCAGTTGCAGTACCAGGGTGGCCCCAGCCTCGGTCCCGACCGTGCGGGACGTCGCTTCGAGCCTCTGCTGCAGGTCCCCGATCCGCGCCGCCTGCTCCTGCAATCGGCGCGCGACGGCGTCCGCCGCCCGGGCCGGGTCCAGGGGGTCGTCCTGGGTGCGGGCGGGCAGACCGACAGCTGCCACAGCGAGCAGCAGCGCGATCGGGCGGAGCGATGGCATCGGGTGCGCGCCAACGAGCCCATGCGCGGCAGGGTCTTACGAAACTTCGTGAGAATCGGGGTAAGGGCCGGCAGCGGTCGGGCTCCTAGCCCCCCGTGACCCCGAACAACCAACCGGTGAACCGCGCGGCCAGGTTCCGTTCCCTACCGGGCGGACTGCGTTCCACGGAGTCGTCGAGTCGCCGGATATGGTCTGACGGCGTGCCCGATCCGGATCGGACCGAACTGATGCCCTGGATGCCGGAGTCCACCGAGGCGGCCTTGCAGCGCGACCGCATTCTGCTCGAACGCTGGCGGTCCGGCGCTGCCGATGCGGGCTGCGAACTGCTCGACCACTATGTCGCTTACGTGCGCCGGATCGCGGGGCGGCACGGCGTGCCCGCCGGCGACGAGTTCGAAGAGTTCTGGCAGGACCTGGTGCTGCGCCTGATGCAGCAGCTGCCGACCTTGCTCGATCGCCTGCGCACGAGTTTCGCCGGCTACCTGGCGTGGCAGGTGCGCGACCTGGTCCGCAACTGGCGTCGCCATCGGCGGCCCCCGGTGAGCACCGAGTTCGAACCCGAAGGTCGCGAGTCGGCCTCGCCGGCCGCCCAGGCCGCGTTCTGGGAAGCCTTGCGCGATTGCTCGGGGCGCCTGCCGCCGCGCGAGCAGTCGGTGTTCGAGCATCGGTTCCTGTCGGGACTCGATCTTGGCGAAGTGGCCACTCGCGTCGGCAGCAACGCGAATGCAGTGGCGCAGGCGGTGTTCCGACTCGTTCGCCGGCTCCGCGATTGTCTGACTGCGAAGGGCTTCGACGGCCCAGGAGACCTGTCGTGAACCATCCGGACCCAGAACAGCTGCTGCGTTATGCCGAAGGCGAAGACGTGCCCGCGGCGGTTGCCTCGCACATGGTGGAATGTGACCAGTGCACGGCTGCACTCGCGGACGTCGCTCGCTTCGAGACGCGGTTGGCGACGTCGTCGACTCTTCCTGATGGCGAACGGGCGGCGTTGCGTCGAGTCACCGAACGGTTGCTTGCAACTCCGGCCGCTGCGCGGCGCCCGCGCCTGCTGGCGAAGCTCGGCGTCGCCGTGTTGGCCGCGGCGGCCGTGTTGGTCGCGACGCTGCTGCTGTGGACGTCGCCGGACGGCCTGGTCGGCTTCGACGTTCGTCGGTACGACCCGGCGAACGTGGTCCGCTCCGAACGCCTCGAGCGCTTCGCGCTCGACGTGCGCGTGGATGCGTCGCGCTGGGTCGCGCTGTGGCAGCTCGACGGCAAGGTCGGCAAGCGCCTGATGCCGCACGCGGATCCCCTGCTGCGGTGGCTCGGTTCCGAGATGCCGCTGCCGGCCGGACCGCATCGTGTGCCGGCGGCCGAGGTCCTCGACTTCGAGTTTCCGTCGAACCAGCCGCCGACGGGACTCGTGCTGGTCACGTTCGAGCAGGAGCCGGCCGAAGGCACGCTGGCCGCAATTGAGCAGATGATCGCGACGACGGCGCGCGACGGGCTGCAGGCGGCGATGGCCGCCAAATGGCCGGAAGCCCGCGTGCTGCCGGTCCCCGGCCGCTGAGTCGCGCCGCCGACTCGCTCAGCTCACGCCGCTGCCGACCAACGCCTCGACCGCGAGCCGTTCCTTCGGAATCGCCGCGGTGAGCACTTCGTGGCCCGATGCCGTGCAGACGACGTCGTCCTCGATGCGCACGCCGCCGAAGCCGCGATGCGAGTTCAGCTCGAGGAACTGCTCGGCGCGCGCGAAGTCGACCTGGCCCTTGAACTGCTTGCGGAACTTCGGATCGCGCAGGATCGCCGGCACGAAGTAGATGCCGGGCTCGATCGTCACGCACATGCCGGGTTGCAGGTCGAGGTCGAGGCGCAGGTAGCGCGTGCCGAACTGGTCGCTGCGCGTGCGCCCCTTGGCGTAGTGGATCTGGTCGCCGAACGCTTCGAGGTCGTGCACGTCCAGGCCGATCAGGTGGCCGACACCGTGCGGGAAGAACATCGCGTGGGCGCCGTTGGCCACCAGTTCGTCCGGATCGCCGTGCATCAGCTGCATCTGCACGAGGCCGTCGGCGAGCACGCGCGACGCCAGCATGTGCACGTCGCGATACCGCACCCCCGGTTTGATCGCTTCGATCGCGAGCTTCTCGGCGGCGAGCACGATTTCGTAGATCTCGCGCGCCTCCGGCGAGAACTGGCCGCCGACCGGCCAGGTGCGGGTGACATCGGCGCAGTAGCCGCTCTGCCGTTCGGCGCCCGCATCGAGCAGCACGAGGTCGTTCTCGAACAGCAGGTTGTCATGCGCGTGGTTGTGCAGCACTTCGCCGCGCACCGACAGGATCGTGTTGTAGGCCTCGACGCAGCCATGCTTGACGAACGTGCCGACGACGGCGCCAACGAGGTCCTGTTCGCGAATGCCCGCGCGCGTCTTCGCCATCGCCAGCGTGTGCGCTTCCCGCGTCACTGCCGCCGCGGCCCGCATCTCGGCGAGCTCCGCATCGCTCTTGAAGTGCCGCAGGCGCGCGATCGCGTGCAGCAACGCCGGGTCGCCGACCTTCGCCCAGTCGTGGAAGTCGAGCGTCTCGCCGGTGATCGCCATCGCTTCGGCGGTGGCGCGCGGGTCGGCGATCGCCACGGTGCGCGCTTTGCGCCGGCCGATCTTCTTCGTCACGAACCTGGCCAGGTCGGCGCGCTTCTCGACCGAACTGACGCCGGTCAGCTTCTTGATGTCGGCGAAGCTCGGCACCGGTCCGTGCCACAGCGCTTCGGTTGCGGTGCGCTCGTCGAGGAACAACGTCACCGTGCCGTCCTTCGGGTCGAACAGCGCCGCCGCGTTCGGTTCGTGCACGGCGAAGAAGAACAGGAAGGTGCTGTCGGCGCGGAACGGACTCCAGTTCGCCGGGTAGTTGCGCGAGATCCAGCTGCCGGCCAGCAGCAGCACGGGCGTGTCGATGGCGGCCAGGAACTCGGCTCGGCGAGCCTTGCAGTGGGCGTGGTTCGGCATGTGGGGCGGCAAGCCTAGGCCGCCGCCAACGCCGACGCATGGGTGGAGGTGCGAACGTGGCGCGATACCTTGCCGGGACTGGGAGTTCCGGCGCGCCGGGTGTGTCTTGGCCCGTCGCCTCCCGTGGTCTGCCCATGAACGCCAAAGCCCTCGTCGTTCCGTTCGCCATCCTGGTCGGTGTCATCGCCTGGCTTGCCTTGCGAGGCGGCGACGAGCCGGTTCCCCAACCGACCCCGACGCCGACCCAGAACCAGCCGGCATCCGGTGATGGGGGAACCGCGACGCCCGCCCTGGGCAACGCCGCCGTGCAAACGACGCCGACCGTGGATGCGACGGCTTCCGAGGCCCGCCTCGCGGCAGCCGGGACAGCGGACGCCAAGGGCAATGCGGCCAGCGCCGACGCGGTCGTCACCGGGCGCCTCGTCGATGCGGCGGGCACGCCGCGGCCGGGCGTCGAACTGTCGTTGCGCGTGTGGCCCGACTTCAACGGCGAACCGATCGAAGACCTGCTGACGTCGAACGACCTCGCCAATCGCCTGAAGACCACGACGCGAGCCGACGGCCGCTTCCAGTTCTCGATCGCCCGCAATCGCAACGGCGAACTCGGAGTCGAGGTCGCCGACCTGGTGATGGCGCGCAATGTGCCGTCCATCGAAGGCAAGAAGGGCGACCACGACCTCGGCGACGTGCGCGCGTTGCGATCGGGTTCGGTGGCTGGCGTCGTGCACGACGATCGCGGCCAGCCGGTGCCCGGCGTCAAGGTCGCGGTGGCTTACGGCGCGCTTGGTTTTGGTGGGGTCAGCGGCAGCACCACCAAGGACGACGGCACGTTCACGCTCGGCAAGCTGACCGGCGGCAATTGGACGCTGCGCACCGCTTCCGGGAAGTTCCTGCCGACGACGCAGGAGCTCGCGATCGCCGACGAAGAGCAGAAGACCGGCATTGTGCTCGTGGTGCGGCCCGGCAATGCGATCGCGGGCCAGGTGATCGATGAACGCGGCGTCGGCGTCGCCGACATGAAGGTCGGCAGCAAGCGCCGCGAGACTTCGGGGGGCGTTGAGATCGAACGCTTCTCCGGCGACGACGCCGTCGCTACCGACGCCAACGGCTACTTCACCTTGTCCGGGCTCGCGGAGAAGACCGTCAACCTGCGCGCGTTCGGCAAGGGCCATTCGAGTGCGGCGCTCGCCGATGTGCAGGTCGGCACCGGCAACGTTGTGCTGCGCGTGGAGCGCCTAGGTGCGTGCGAAGGCGTGTTGGTTGGTGGTGACGGTATGCCGATCGGCGGCAGCCGCGTGCGCGTCGCGGGTGGTGTTGGCGATGGCGACATGGCGCTGCTCGAAGAGGTCGAGATCGATCTGCCGAGCAACCAAGGGACCGCGACCACTGCCGCCGATGGCACGTTCCGGCTCGAAGGCGTGAATCCCGGTGCCGTGACGCTGTCGGCGAAGGGCCAGGGTCATCGGCCGGTGCGTCAGGAGGGTGTGCAGGTGACTGCCGCGCAAACGACCAAGGGTCTGAAGCTCGTCGCCGACATCGGTGCCGTCGCCAACGTGACCGTCGTTGATGACGCCGGCAAGCCGGTCGCTGGCGCCGAAGTGAAGTGCGAACGCGCGCCGAGCTCTGACCAGGGGCAAGGCGGCATGACGTTCGCGGCGCGAGCGAGTGCGCATTCCTCGGAGGATCATGGTGGTGCGATTCCGTTCGGTGGCCCGGAGCGTCTCGGCGGTGGCACCACGGACAACGAAGGCAAGCTACGCATCGCCGGCCTGCCGGGTGGCGACCTCGTCGTGCATGCGACGCACGCCGCGTTTGCGCCGGCCAAGTCGTTGCGGCTCACGACTCCGAAGTCGGGCGCCGTCGATGCGTCGCTGGCGCTGCGCACGCCCGGTGACGCAGAGATCGTCGTCGTCGGTACGGACGGCGCGCCGATCGTCGGCATCGAAGTCGAAGTGAAGGGAACCGAAGGTGACGACAAGCCGAGCACGACGCGCGTCAAGACCGGCACCGGCGGCCTCGCCAAGGTCGGTCAGTTGGCGCCAGGCGCCTACGAAGCCGCGTTGGTCAAATCGCCGGTGCGCACCAACATCGGCAACGCGATGTCGTTCGTCGCTGGCGACGCGAAGACGATGGCGGCTTCGAAGCGCCCCTTCACGATCGTGGCTGGCCAGACAGCGCAGATCGAGATTCGGCGGCCGGTGCTGACCCGTGTGCACGGTGTCGTCCGTGGCAGCGACGGCCCACTCGCCGGTTGTGCGATCGAACTCGCGGCCGGCGACGACGACGGTTTCGCGCCGGCTGGCTTTGGCAGTCCCTCGATGGCGTCGGGTGGCGACGGCACGTTCGCGTTCGACGACGTGGAGCCCGGCCGCTACGAGATCCGCTTCGGCAAGACCGACCAGATGGTGAAGGCGACCGAAGAGATCGAAGTGCCGGCCGACGCGCCGGAATTGCGCCAGGATCTGCAACTGCGTGTCGGTTCGGTGCGCGTGCAGACGACGGCGATCGGCAGCACCGACCCGGTCGAGAAGGCCGAAGTCGAATTGGTGCGGACGGGCAAAGTCGTGCCGGGCGCGCCGCCGCGCCGGCAACAGCGCGTGATGATGATGTCGTTGGTGACCACCGACACCGGTGGCGGCGACTCGCAGGAGACGACGACGATGACGATGGGCAACCAGCGCGCATTCACCGACGAGGACGGGATCGCGGTGATCGAAGACGTTCCGGTCGGCGACTACACGGTGTCGATCCGGCACAAGAAGTTCGCGCCGAAGGAAGTGGCCGGCAAGGTCGTGGTCGAGCGGCAGGTCACCGATTGCGGGCGCGTCGAACTGTCGGCCGCCGGGCAGATTCGCGGGCGCGTGCTCGATTCCAACGGCAAGACCGTGCGCATGGCGATCGTGCAGACGTGTCCCATCGGCACCGATGCGTGGGGCGAACCGACGATGGCGCAAGGCGGCGCCTTCCGCGTCACTGGCTTGGCACCGGGCAAGCACCGGGTGCGAGCGCAGGAAATCGGCATGACGCAGGGCGCCTTCTCCGAACCGATCGAAGTCGAAGTGAAGGGCGGCGACGTCGTGCCGCTCGACGTGCAGGTGCCAGCGAAGTGATCAGTCGCGGCCGGAGCGCCGCGATCGATCGGTGAGCGTGCGCGCGCGCGCTTCGTGCAGTGCGGCCTTGAACTGGTCGAGGTCCGCGAAGCGTTCGCGCAGCGCCGTCGCATCCACCGACGCACAGCGCTCGCGCAACCAGTCGATATCGCGCGCGACGCGTTCGCGTTCGCCGAGGCCCAGATGCTCCATGCCGAGTCGCCCGGCGGTGTCGGCGGCGACGGCGCGGGCGAACAGGTCGACCGGGTAGTCCTTGCCGCGGAACCAGCGGTCGTACATCTCGGCCAGCGTGCCCGCGCGCAGTTCGTGGAAGCGCCGCACTTCCAGATGCAGCGCGCACACGTGCAGCGCCAACGTGCGTGCCTTCTGGTCGGCGAGCCCCGGCCAACGATCGAGGAACTGCTCCGTCGGCAGCAGGCCCGAACGTTCGTGCCCCTTGTGCTGCGGCATCTCGGTTGCCGGCGTCAGGCCTTTGCCCAGGTCGTGGCAGAGCACCGCCAGCAGCACCGCCAGTCGATCGCGCTCGTCGAGATCGCGCGTGTTCGCCGCGGCCCATTCCAGAGCCAGGATCATGTGCAGCGCCTGCGACACCTCGGGATGCCAACGCTGCGGGCCAGCGGGTCGCCCGTCGAACTGCAGTGCCAGCTCCGGCGCGAGCGAAGCCAGCACGCCGTCTTCGTACAGTTCGAGCAGGCAGCGACCCGGCGACCGGCACTTGCCGAGCATCGCGCGCAGTTCGAGCGCCACCGCTTCCTTCGGCACCGAAGCGAGCAACGAGGGTGACGTGGTCGTCGTCAGCGCGCGCACTGCGCGTTCCAACGTGAAGTCGAGTTCGTGCGCCTTGCGGTAGTAACGCAACCAGCGGATCGGGTGCTCGTGCACGCGCAAGGCGACGTCGCCGACCGGAACGATGCGCCGCTGCTGCCAGTGGTCGAGGCCCTGGTGCGGATCGTGGATCGTGCCGTTGGCGAGTTCGACGGCGATGGCGCCGATCGTCATGTCGCGTTCGCCGAGGTCGGCCAGCAGGCGATCGCGCAGCGGCGCCGTCGTGTTCGCGGCGCGAAACGACGTGATCTCGACGCGCGCGCCGCCGACCTTCAGCGCCAGCGTGCCGCGGTCGAGGTTGCCGACGGTGGTCGGCACGTGCACCCCGTGTTGCTGCAACAGCGCCGCACCGGCTTCCGGAGCGAGCGCCCAGGCCAGATCGATGTCGAGCGGCGCCGGCCCGGGGATGCCGCCTGCCCGACAGGCATGGGCGAGAGCCTGCGAACCGACCAGGCAGGTGGCCAGTTCGGGCGCGCCGAGCCATGGCGCGTGCCGCAGCAGGAAGGCGGTCGCGCGCGCGGCGGGAGCACTCACTTCAACGGGTTCTTCTGCAGCCATGCTTTCGCTTCGGTGGCGTCACTGAAGCGTTGGCCGGTCAGCACGAACAGCGTCTCCTTCACCTTCCCGCGCCACGCGTGCCACGACTTCCAACGCGCCTCCCAGTACTCGGCGGGCGGGTTCTCGGCGGCATCGACGTTGGTCGCCAGCGGCTCGTCGAGATTGCGCAGCAGCAGGTCGACGGCCTTCTTCTCCTTGTGCTTCTGCACGAGATCGAGGATCGCCTCCTGCATCGGCACGCGTTCGAGGTGGTACTCCTTCTCGAACACATCGCTGATCTCGTTCCACTGCGAAGCGTCGTAGCCGCACTTCCCAAGCCCGCGCAGCAGTTCGGCCATCACCGGCGGATACGAACCGACGCGCGAGTTCTTCAGCAGCTTGCGGATCGCGGGATTGGCCTCGGCGACCGGTTGGTTGGCGAGCAGTTCGGCGGCGCGCTTGCGGATCACCAGCAGCTTCTCGGTCTCGATGATCTGCGCCAGCGGCTTCACCAGCAGCTTGTTGGCACCCGGCGCCAGCACGTCGAGCGCGCGGTTCTTCTCGACCAGCGTCGGTGTGCCCTTCTGCAGTTTGGTGAACTCGTCGAGCTTCGTCTTCGCGATCTTGTCGTTCCACGCCTCGACGGCGGGTGCGACGGGTGCCGAGGCTTCCTGGGGCGCCGGCTTGTTGGCCGGAGCCGGGTCCTGGAGGGCGAGGACGAACGCTAGGGCGGCGTCGAGCATGGCGACCGGATGATAGCCACCGGCCGCCCATTGGTTTCTCTCCGGGTAACCGATCGGGCAAGGTCCCGGACTCCAGAACGGCCATGGCAATGGCCGATCAGCGGGACATGAACATCCTCCGAACGCTGGCCCTGGTGGCGCTGTCGGTTCTGCCCGCATGCCTCGAAGTGGAGCAGACCATCGCGTTGACGGCGGATGGCAGCGGCCAGCAGACGGTGCGCATGTCGATGCGGGAGACGATGCTGGCCGACCTGGAGCGCACCAGTTCGGCTGCCTCGACCGGTGCCGGCTTCGCTACCGCGGTGTTCGACAAGGAGTTGGTGGGCCGCGAACTTGCGGCAGCCGGCATGACGCTGGTCTCGCACAAGGCCGAGCGCAAGGTGCCGAAGCGCACCGTGGACCTGGTGGCGGCGTTCCCCGATTTCGCAGCCCTGCAGAAGAGCCCGCTGGTCGGCAGCAGCGCCGAGTGGACGCTGACCAAGGGGCCGAAGGAGGGCACTGCCAAACTGACCCTGTATCCGCAGGGCAAGACCGCGTGGACCGACGCGCGCGCCAAGGCCGAATCGATGACGAAGGAGACCGACGCGGTCGCCGAGGCCTTCTTCCGCAAGAAGCAGACGGAGATCACCGGACTCGATCTCACCGTGCGTTTCCAGGTGCCGGGGGACGTGCTCGTGTTCACTGCGAACATGGAAAAGACCGGCCCGCGCGAAGTGGTCGCCCGCATCACGGCCGACCAGATCAAGACGCCGCAGGATCTGGTCCGCCGCCTCGCGCCGCGCTTCGAAGTCATCTTCGATGCCACCGGCTGCAAGCTGCCGCTGCAGTAATTGCCGCCCACTGTCGTTCCCGGAACGCAACAGACCGGGAACCAGAGGCTAGGGAACGGCGTCGGGGCCGCCCGGCACGCCTTGTGAAGAGGCGTCGCCCCTTCCCGAGGTTCTGGCCATGATGCGTTCGTCTTCTGTTGCGTTGTTTTCGTTCCTGCTCTGCGCGCCGCTGGCGGCCCAGGGCCTGCTGATCGGTCCCGACCCCGGTTCAGGGCCTACCCAGGGGCCGAACTTCCGCGAAGTGCCGCGGCAGCCAGGCAGGGTGCACATCGTGCGAACCGCCGTGAATGCCGAGATCATCGACGGCATCGCGACGACGACCATCGACCAGGTCTTCCGCAACGACACCAGCCGTGAAGCCGAGGGCACGTGGTTCCTGCCCCTGCCCATGGGTGCGGTCGCCGACGGCTTCACGATGACCGTGGGTGGCAAGGAGGTGAAGGGCGAAGTGCTCGACGCCGGCCAGGCGCGATCCGTCTACGAGTCGATCGTCGCCCGCCGCCGTGATCCGGGCCTGCTCGAGTACGCCGGCGAAGGCATGCTGCGGGCGCGCATCTATCCGATCCCCGCCAACGGCGAAGTCGGCGTCACCGTGCGCCTGCGCCAGGTGCTGCAACCGACCGGTGGCCTGTTCGAGTGGAATTGGCCACTGCGCGCCGCCAGGCACGGCGACGCGGCGACCGGCATGCTCGGCCTCAACCTGCGCATCAAGTCGCAGAGCGCGATCAGTACCGTGTTGACGCCGCATGGCACGGCCGACATCCGCCGCATCGGCGACCACGAAGCGACGGTTTCGTTCGAAGCCAGGACCACCGAACTCGAAGACCTGAAGGTCCTCTACGGCCTCGCGCAGCAGGAGTTCGGCCTGCACTTGCTGGCGCAGCGTCCGTTGGGCGAAGACGGCTACTTCACGATGCTGCTGTCGCCGCCGCGCACGCTGGCCGATGCGGCGAAGGCCCCGCGCCGCTTCGTGCAGTTCGTCGTCGACACGTCGGGTTCGATGGGCGGCGACAAGATCGAACAGGCGAAGGCGGCGGTGCGCACGTTCGTGCAGAGCCTGCGGCCGCAGGACGTGTTCCAAGTGGTGACGTTTGCGTCGTCGGTGCAGACGTTCTTCGATCATCCGGTGATCGCGAGCCGCGACAACGTGGCGTTGGCGATCGAACGCATCGGTCGCATCCAGGCCCTCGGTGGCACCAACATCGCGGGTGCGCTGCAGCAGGCGCTCGAAGCGAAAGTGATGGGGGACGACGGTGGCGCGTGGCTGCCGCAGATCGTGTTCGTCACCGATGGGCAGCCGACGGTCGGCATCACGGCGCCGCAGCAGATCCTCGAACTGACGAAGCAGCTCGACCGTTCGGCGGCGCGGGTGTTCGCGCTCGGTGTCGGCGACGACATCGACGTGCGCCTGATCGACGATCTCGTGCAGCAGCACCGCGGCGCGCGCGACTTCGTGCGCAACAAGGAGAAGATCGAGGTCAAGGTCGACGCGCTGTGCCAGAAGCTGGCGCAGCCGGCCCTGGCGGACGTCGAAGTGCGTTGCGATGGGCTCGAGTCGTACGACGTGCATCCGATGCGCACGCGCGATCTGTTCTGCGGCGAGATGATGCAGGTGGTCGGGCGCTACCGGAAGGGTGGCAAGCACACGGTGGTCGTGCGCGGCACCCAGAACGGGAATGCGCGCGAGTTCTCGTTCCCGGTCGAGTTCCCCGCGGCAAGCGAGCAGAACTCCTTCGTGCAGACGCTGTGGGCGCGGCAACACACGGCGACGTTGCTCGACGCGATCCGTCGCAATGGGCCGAAGCAGGAACTGCTCGACGAAATGCGCAAGCTGGCGACGCGCTACGGCATCGTCACTCCGTACACGTCGCAGCTGATCGTCGAGGAAGGCATGCGGCTTGCGGGGGCGTCGGTGGCGCCGATGTCTGGGCAGGGCGACAAATGGGGAGATCTGCCGGGCGGGCCGGGTGGGGGCCGCAGGGGTGGGGGGGCTGGTCCGAGCACACCCGCACCCATGCCCGCTGGTCCGACGACGGGTGGTCCGACGGCGGCTGATGGACGCGGGCCAACGACGTCAGGCCCGGCCGGGCCGGGGCTCCGTGGCGGCGAAGCCAAGTCGCTGCGCGATCTCGGCAAGGAGCGCTCGGGCGCAGCGGCCGTCGAGGAGAGCCTCGCCACCGGCAGTGACGACTTCTACCTGGCCGCTGCGCGCCGTGTTGCCGACGCGCGGGAGCGAGCCAAGAACCAGGCGCTGGTCCGCCAGGCCGCCGGGCGTGTGTTCGTCGTCGCCGGCGACGACCTGGTCGAACAGGGCCTGCCCGCCGACTGGGCCAAGCAGGCGGTGGTGATCGATGCGTTCTCGCGCGAGTACTTCGAACTGCTGCGGCTCAACCCGCAGCTGCGCACCGTGCTCGCGCTCGGTGACCGCATCGTGTTCCGCGATGGCGCCCGCCTCGTGCACGTTCGCCCGGCCCCGCCGGCCCCGCCCGCGAAGGTCGAAGCGCCGGTCGAAGCCGGGAAGTGAACTGCGCGCGGCGCCGCCCTCGCGCGGCGCCGTCGAATGCGCGAGCATGCCGGGCATGCTTGCACTCGCGCGCTGGTTCTTCGTGTTGCTCGGTGGCGTGCTCGTTGGCGGCGGCCTCATGCTGCATGGCCAGGTGGCGTTCGCCCGCTACGTGCAGAACCAGGTCGACGGCACGTTCTTCCTGTGGCGCG
>SXGT01520162.1_pt1 | contig 58128 bp, 26 predicted proteins | sample 3176221 | NCBI WGS metagenome assembly SXGT01 (sample SAMN11356862, study PRJNA531348) | freshwater metagenome | isolation source: freshwater sample F1-120 | place: China: Fuxian Lake, Yuxi | collected 2017-12-25 | reverse complement strand
GGGACAACAGACCACGGACAACGGACTACGGACCACTGACCACGGATTACTGATTACTTCCCCCTGTCTCCCCCTCTCTCCGGCTCTCCGTTTCGCCCTCTCACTCCTCATGCTCCTCTCACCTCCCGTCTCCCATCGCGAACCGCGTACCATCCGTCACGACGCTGATCTCGTCATCGTCGGCGGTGGCCTCGCCGGCACCTGCGGCGCCATCACCGCCGCGCGCGCCGGGCTCAAGGTCGTCCTCGTGCAGGACCGTCCTGTCCTCGGCGGCAACGCCTCCAGCGAGGTGCGGCTGTGGATTCTCGGCGCCACCGCGCACATGGGAAACAACAACCGCTGGGCGCGCGAGGGTGGGGTGATCGACGAACTCCTCGTCGAAAACCTGTTTCGCAATCCCGAGGGCAACCCGCTCTTCGTCGACGCCCTGCTCCTCGAAAAAGTCGTCGCCGAACCGAACATCACGCTGCTCCTCAACACCGCCGTCCACGACGTGACGAAGCGCGAGGCCGACACGATCGAGAGCGTGCGGGCGTTTTGCTCGCAGAACTCGACGCGCTATGAGTTGCACGCGCCGCTGTTCTGCGATGCGTCGGGCGACGGGATCGTCGGCTTCATGGCCGGCGCGGCGTTTCGCGTGGGCGCGGAATCGCGCGCGGAGTTTGGCGAGGGTTTTGCCCCCGAGCGCGCCAGTGCCGAGCTGCTCGGCCACTCGCTCTTTTTCTATTCGAAGGACACCGGCCGGCCGGTGAAATTCACGCCGCCGAGCTTCGCCCTGAAGGACATCACGAAGATCCCGCGCTGGCGGCAGTTCAACGCGAAGGAGTACGGCTCCAAACTCTGGTGGGTCGAGCACGGCGGCCTGCTCGACACCGTGCACGACACGGAGCGCATCAAGTGGGAACTCTGGCAGGTCGTCTACGGCGTGTGGCACCACATCAAGAACTCCGGCCAGTTTCCGGAGGCGGAGAATCTCACACTCGAATGGATCGGCCACATCCCCGGCAAGCGCGAGAGCCGGCGCTTCGAGGGCGACTACATCCTGCGGCAGCAGGACATCATCGAGCAGCGCCCGCAACCCGACGCCGTGGCGTTCGGCGGCTGGGCGATTGATCTGCATCCGGCGGAGGGCGTGTTCTCCCCGCTGCCAGGCTGCACGCAATGGCACACAAAGGGCGTTTATCAGATTCCCTACCGCTGCCTCTACAGCCGCAATCTCACCAACCTGTTTCTCGCCGGCCGGATTATCAGCGCGTCGCATGTGGCGTTCGGCTCCACGCGGGTGATGGCGACGTGCGCGCTCACGGGGCAGGCGGTCGGTGCCGCGGCCGCGCTGTGCCGTCGCGACGGCGTGGTGCCGCGCGCGCTGGGTGAAGCTCCGCGCGCGATGGATGAAGCCCCGCGCATGTGGGAGCTGCAAAGTGCGCTGCTGCGCGGCGGTCATTACATCCCAGGGTTGGTGTTGCGCGATCCAGTGGATCTGCTCCAGCAGACCAACGTCACCATCACCGCCTCGAGCACGCTCAGCCTGACGGAACTGCCGCCCGACGGGCCGGCGGTGGCGCTCGACGACGCGTGGGCCATGATGCTGCCAGTCGACGTGGGCGTCGAACTTGAGTTCTTGATCTTTGCGGAGGTCGAGCAAGCCGCGGAGTTGCGTGTTGAATTGCGGCAGAGCAGCCGGGCGGCGAATTACACGCCCGATGTGACACTCGAGCGTCGCACCTTCGCTTTGCGACCCGGGCCGGGACAGGAGGTGCGGGTATCCTTCGCCCATGTGTTCAACGAGGCGCGTTACGCCTTTGTCTGTTTCTTCGGCAATCGCCATGTCAGGCTGCGCACGAGCGAGCGTCGACTCACGGGTGTCCTGTCCCTTTGCCATTTCGCCAACCTCGCCGTGGCCAAGTCCGCCACGCAGACGCCGCCGCCCGGCATCGGCGTGGAAACGTTTGAGTTCTGGCCGCCGCTGCGCCGCCCTGAGGGCCGCAATCTCGCGCTGCGTTTCGCCGGGTCGCTCTCGCCGTTTGATCCCTACTGCGTGCGCAATGGGATCAACCGGCCGACGGTGCGCCCGAACGCCTGGGTCGCCGACTTCGCGGATCCCGCGCCGGCGCTCACGCTGCACTGGACGCAGCCCGTGGAGATTGCGCGCATCGAGCTGATGTTCGACCCCGACTACGATCACTCGATGGAGTCGGTGCTGATGGGCCACCCCGAGCGGCGGATGCCGTTTTGCGTGGAGCGCTACCGCGTGCTCGACGAAGGAGGCAACGTCCTCGCCACGTGCGCCGACAATCATCAGGCGCGCAACGTCATCGTGCTCTCGCCACCGGTCGCCACGCGCGCCCTGCGAATCGAACTTACGGCGCCGGCGCCGCACGTGCCGGTGGCGTTGTTCGAGGTGAGGTGTTACGGCCCCGGCGTCCACGGCCGGTGACAGAGCAGGGCAGGGCGGAGTCAGAGGTGGCCGCGATCTTGTCGTAGGATTCATCGACCCTGCCAGTCGACCCAGCGCCATCCGCATCGCTAGATACTGGGGGAGTCTGGCGTGGTGGAGTTCGGGACTGCTGAGTAGATATCGCTTTCGTCACTCAAAGAGGGGCGAACATTCGCATCATCAGCGTGCGCCGGGCGCACCCCAAGGAGGAAAAAATCTATGAACAAGGCTAGCACCATCACCAGTCAGGACAAAACTGAAACCATCACCGCGCCGGAATTCGAACGTCGCTTCGACGCCGGCGAGGATGTTTCCCAGTTCATGGACCTTTCCAAAGCCAAGCTGATCGTGAGGCCAATCCAGGGAGCGCCCGGCTCGTCGCGGCGATCAACGTCCGAGCCTTACCTGCACCGCCGGCTCGACCCACCGCCCGGGAAACAGCAGCATGCGCGGCCAGGGCGGCACGCCGGTCTCGTTGCTGTTGAGCTGGCTCACGACGAGGTCGACGGCGTTGGCCGCCACCATGTCGTAGGATTGATCGACGCCGCCGATCTCCGGCGCCGTCGGCAACCAATGCAGACTGATGACCGGCAGTTCGCGCGCCACCGCGACATCCATCGCCCGCAGTTGCTCGAGCATCGCGTGGGCACTCACCACCAGCGCATCGGGCCGGCATGTCTTGATCCGACGCGCGACGGCCCGGCGGTCTTCCGGCAATCCGATCAACAACAACTCGGCTGCGGCCTCGCGACTCGGGTGAAACACCGCAAACGCCGCCTCCCACGCCCGCCGCGCCCGTTCGTTCACGTCGGCCTCCAGGATCGCCATCGGTCGCCGACACCCCGCCGCGGCGAGTCGCTCCAGCGTCATTTGCATCGCCAGATAGTGGTGGTGCCCGGCGTGATGGAGTTCCGGGTTCCACCGCGCGCTGCCGATGACGGCAGGGGCAAAGTACGACCACTCCAGATCCAACGTCACCTCGGATTCGTGCATGACCGGTGAGAGCAGCATCCCCACGATTCCCCGCGACTTCATCACTTCGGAAAGACGCCGGTCCGGCATGCCGCGCTCAGCCGTCCAGAACTGCTCCAACCCATAGCCCAAGGCCTCGGCCCGCGCCTTGGCACCGACGAAGACACGTTGGAGAAACGGATCCTTCGCCGACTCGGTCCGCGGCGTATGCACCCAGACAAAGGCGATGCGCTCGCCGGCCGCCACCGGCCGAGAATTGCGGATATGGGACATTAAGGCCGCGAATCGCGGGTTCGGTCGATAGCCCAATTGCGTGGCGATTTTCTGCACCAGCGTCCGCGTCTCGGGCCGAATCCGCGGGTCATCCCGCAGGGCATAAGAGACCGTGGCCAGACTGCACTTGGCGACGCGGGCGATTTGTTGCAGCGTGATCAAAGCGAGGAAACGTTGGCTCCAGCCAATCCATTCACCCGCAGCGATGAAGGCAATCCCCGGAATTGAAGGGTTTCAAAGAAACAACGGTAGCTTCTCGGCCCGCACCAACTTAAAAGCATTCTCATTCCCTACCTGCTCGGCCAGGTCGAATTCTGTCCATCCCTCCCGCGTGCCCAACGCGTCCCACCTTCGCTGACCTTTCCATGCCAGCCATGTCTCGTTCGTTCCCATTCTTCTGTCTTGTCATTGCACTGCGCGCGGTCGCGGCTGAGCCGCCCGTGGCCGGTCCCGCCGCGCGGATCACCGTCACGCCCTCGGGCGAGATCGACGTCGCGATGGCCGACGGCGGCGCCGCGCGGTTTGCCCCGGTCGTGGCCGTGTTGGCCGCACCTGCCGATCCAAATATTGACATGCGCTGGGGGCAGTTTCCCGACCCCGCACTGCGACTGAACGACACGGGCTCGCTCTACAACGTGCTGACGTGGGGTGCGAAAGACACTGGCACGAAATCCGCGGTGAAGCACGTCGAGGACGGCTTCGACCCGAAGGTTGATCGCGGCTACGGGGGCGGGCGCACCGCCAATCTCTTCGCCGCCGGAAAACTCAAAACCCTGCGCGCCAGCGCCAGCCGCTCCGACGGCAGCAAGATCACGTGGGACTTTCCCGCCGATGACACCGCCACTGTGCGGCTGGAACTCGATCTGCCGCCCGACGGCACGGCACCGCGCCTGCGGCTGAAAACGACGGTGCAGGCGGACGGCTGGTATTCGTTCGGCTACATGGGCGCCCCCGAAATTCCCGCCGCCGCGGCCGAGGAACTTTGGCAGCCGCTCATCTACAACGAGCGACGTTTTCCGCATGAGGCATTTCTCGAGGCCGCCTATCGTTGTCCGCTGCCCACCACGTTGGTCACCCATGGCGGCGTGACGACCGGCGTGCTCGCCGACCCCGCCGAGTATCCGTTTCAGCCGCTGCCGAATTTCGCGAATTCCCGCTTCGGCGTCGCCCTGCGCAACGCCCGCGGGCTCGCGCAGCCGATGCTCTTCGCCCCAATCCTCGGGGGCGCCGGCTCGCGGATGAAGGCGGGTGAGTCGCGCGAGTTCGTGATGCGGCTCGTCGTCGCCAAAGCGACGCTCTCCGCCACCTACGAGCGCGTGGCCCGGTCGCTCTTCGGCTTCGCCGATGTGCGGCACAACGCCCTCGGCTCGCTCAACGCCACGTTCGAACGCATGCTCGAGTTCGGCCTGAGCGACTATGCGAAGTTCAACGCCGACCTGCGCGGCTTCGCCTACGACACCGACGTGCCCGGCGCCGTGAAAAACGTCTCCGCCCTGCACCCGCTCGGCCTCGCGCTCGTCACCGACCGCCCCGAAATCTACACGCGGCTCGCGCGCCCGTTGATGGAGTATTTCGTGTCGCGCGAGCGATTCCTTTTCACGACCGATCCCAAGGTGAAGGGTCAGTCGGCCTCTTCCCATCTCCGCGGGCTGGGCGCGCCGCTCACCGAATACGCGAATCTCTACGCGATGTCGGGTAAACGCACCCCGTTCTTCCGCACCGCGGCCGAGGGCTTGTTCGGCCGGGACCGCGTCTTGAATCTCCAAGGCAATATTCGTGGCGACAACTGGTCCAACGCCCTCGGCCTTTACCGTGCAACGGGGGAAAAGCGCTGGCTCGACCACGCCATCAAGGATGCCGACGCCTATCTCAAAACCCGCGTCGGGGTGCGTGCGGCGGACTATTCGGACCCCGATTCCCGCGGGTTGTTTTTTTGGACGGCGTTCACGCCCCAGTGGATCGAGTTGTTCGAACTCTACGAAGAAACGCGGCAACCGCGTTTCTTGGACGCCGCTCATCGCGGCGCGCGGGATTATGCGCAGTTTGTCTGGTTGGCGCCGCAGATTCCGGATGGGGTCGTGAAGGTGCATGAGGATGGGCTCGCGCCGGCGTATCGGAGCGGGCCGCGGTTTCCGCGCATCAAAGCCGAGCCGGAAACGGCGCCCGCATGGCGCACTTCGGAGATCGGCCTCACGAGCGAGTCGGCGCCGACCAGCAAAGGTGCGCGCGGCATTCTCCTCGCGTGCTACGCGCCGTGGATGCTGCGCATCGCCGCGCTGACGAACGACGTGTTTCTCCACGACATCGCCCGCTCCGCGATCATCGGCCGCTACACGAGTTTTCCGGGCTACCATCTCAATACTGCGCGCAACACGGCTTACGAGAAACCCGACTTTGCCCGGCGCGGAAAAGACGAACTCAACTCGGCGACTTCGATTCACTACAACCACATCTGGCCGCACATCGCGCTGCTCTTCGACTACCTCGTGGCGGACGCGTTTGCGAAGTCGCGCGGGGCGATCGATTTTCCGGCGCGCTACGCCGAGGGCTACGGCTACCTGCAGCAACGCGTCTTTGGCGATCGTCCCGGCAAGGTCTACGACGAAAGCGGCCTGTATCTGTGGATGCCCCGCGGCGTGCTGACTGTCGATCACCCGGAACTTAATTTCGTGATGGCCCGCGGCGACGCCAAACTCGCCATCGTGCTCACCAATCAGTCGAAGTCCGCGGTCAAATCCCACATGACGCTCGCGCGTGAACGCATCGTGCTGGCCCCGGGCGCAAACGCGAAAGTGGTCGTCTGGGAAAATAACCGGCGCGTGCGCGAGCAGCCGTTGTCGGCCGATGCCCGCATCGCCGTCGACGTCGCGGCGGAGGGCATCACCACGTTGATCATCAGCGGCGTGACCCCACGCGTGGAGTTTCAGGATCAGATTCTCAGCCGCGCCGCACGCCTCCCGGCTGAAAGTGTCGTCGATCTCAGCTGGCGCGGGGCGCGCGGCGTCGTGCTGTCGTTCGGCGCGGGCGAACTGACGAGTGCTTACGTTTACCTGCCCGATCAGGAGCGCGTCGTGACAAACTGCACGGTGCACTATCGGCAGGGCGGCGGCGAATTCCGCGCCGTGTCCGATGCATCGTATCCCTTCGATTTCACCCTCCCCGTCGCGGGCGACGCGCCGTTGGAGTTCTGGTTCGAAACGCAGTCGGCCTCCGGCGCGGTCGAAAAGTCGCCCGTCGGGCGACTGTTGCTGCGATAGAATCCACCAAAAAAATCCTCCGCCCAATGCCCACCTCCACTCCGTCCGCCACGCCGACTCGTCGCCAATTTCTCGCGGCCAGCGCCGCCTTCGGCTCCGTCCTGATCTTGCCGCGCGGCTTGCGCGGCCAGGGCACGCGTTCGCCCAACGAGCGTCTGCGTATCGCCCAAGTCGGCGTGGGCGGTCGCGGCGATGCGGCGCACGCCGGTCTCGTCGACGAACAATTCGTCGCCCTGTGTGATGTGGACGAAAAACGCGGTCGCGCCCGAATCGCCGGCAGCAAAAAGGCGGGATCTCCGGCGGATCGGGTGAAGGACGCCAAATGGTTCAAGGACTTTCGCGTGATGTTCGAGCAGATGGAGGACAAGATCGACGCCGTCACGATCGCGACGCCGGATCACATGCACTTCCCTATCGCGATGGCTGCGATCGCCCGGAAGAAACACGTCTACGTCGAGAAACCGATGTGCCGCTGCCTCTCCGAGGTGCGCCGCTTGCACGCCGCCGCCAAGGCCGCGGGCGTCGTGACGCAGATGGGCAACCAGGGCCGCGCGGCCGAGGGCATCCGCCTCGCGCGCGAGTGGGTGCAGGCCGGCCTGATCGGCGAGGTCCACACCGTGCACACCTGGACGGACCGCCCGCGCCTGCCGTGGTTTTACCCGGCGGATTTCGATCCCGACGCGAATCCCAAGGAGACGCCCGTGCCCGAGACGCTCGATTGGGATCTCTGGCTCGGCGTCGCGCCGCCGCGACCCTACCGGCCGGAATTCGTGCCATCCTTCTGGCGCGGCTTCACCGACTACGGCACCGGCTCGCTCGGCGACATGGGTTGCCACCAACTCGACGCGCCGTTCTACGCGCTCGATCTCGGGTCGCCCACGAGCGTGGAGTCCGCGACCACGAAGCAGTATTCGAAAACCTTTCCGGCCTCGACCGCGGTGACGTGGAAATTCCCGGCGCGTGGTGGGCGTGGGCCGGTTGAAATGAAGTGGTTCGACGGCACGATGAAACCGCCGTTGCCAGTCCCCGGATTCAAACTCTCCGAGAGCGGCGGAAGTATTTTCTACGGGACCAAGGGCATCATGAGCGTCACCTCGCACAGCGGCTCGTGCCGTCTTCTGCCCGAGGAGCGCATGCAGGCGATGGCGGGATCGCTGCCGGCGAAGTCGATCCCGCGCGTCGTCGGCGGCCCTTTCCCCGAGTGGGCCGCGGCGATCCGCGGCGGCCCCAAGTGCGGCTCCAACTTCGACTATGCCGCCGGCCTCACCGAGGTCGTGCTGCTCGGCGTCGCCGCGCAACGCGCGCAGGCCCGCCTCGAGTGGGACGCCGCCGCCGGCCGTTTCCCGAACCGCCCGGATTGCGATGTCTTCGCCGGTCCCGGCTACGACTACCGCCCGGGCTTCGGCGTGTAATTGCGGTGGCCGCAGTCACCATGAGAACGATCGTCCCCCTCCTCCTCGCCCTGCTGGTCTCCGTCGCTCGATTGTCCGCGGCGGCCGCGCCGCTTTTTGACGGCAAAACCTTCACCGGTTGGGAAGGCGACATCGGCAGCGTCTGGCGCATCGAGGACGGATGCTTGGCGGCCGGATCGCTGGAGCGAAGGCAGGAGAAGAACAACTTCCTCGCCACCACGAAGCACTACGCGAATTTCGAACTCACTCTGCACTGGAAGCTGGAGGGCGCGGAGCGTTCCGCGAATGCCGGCGTGCAGTTCCGCTCGAGGCGAGTGCCCGGCAGCCACGAGGTGTCCGGCTACCAGGCCGACATCGCGGTGCGTTACGACGGCTCGTTGTATGATGAAAGCCGCCGCAAGCGGATGCTCGCCGTGCCCACACCCGAAGTGCTCGCCCGGGCGCAAAAGCCACTCGGCGAGTGGAACGTGCATCGCATCCGCGCCGAAGGCCCGCGCATCCGGATCTGGCTCAACGGCGTGCAGACCGTCGACTACACGGAGACCGAGCCCGGCATCGAAGCCTCCGGCATCATCGCCCTGCAGATCCACGGCGGCGCGCCGTCGATCGTGCGCTACAAGGACATCGCGATCGAAGAGCTGAACCCGGCCGTGACCCACAAAGCGGACTTCAAGCTGCAGCCCGGCGACACGGTGGCCCTGGTCGGCGGCGCAAATCTCGAGCGCACGCGATTCCACGCCCACCTGCAAACGCGGTTGCATGCCGCGTCGGGGGCGGCACCGCTGCGGTTGCGCAACCTCGCGTGGGAGGGCGACACGGTGTTCGAGCAATGGCGCGACGTGAATTTCCCCGGCGTCGCGCAGCAGCTCGGGCAGATGGGTGCAACGGTCGCGCTGGTGCAGTTCGGCCAGATGGAGTCCCTTCGCGGCGAGGAGAAGCTGCCGGATTTCGTGCAGGCGTATGAGAAACTGCTCGCGCAGATCGAGGACGCATCGCGACGCATCGTGCTCCTCTCGCCGATGCCCTTCGAGAATCCGCGACGCGCGCGGCTGCCGGACCTCACGCGGCACAACGCCGACGCGAAACGCTATGCCGACGCCGTGCGCGACCTCGCCGCGCGGCGCGGGCATTCGTTCGTCGATCTTTTCACGCCGCTCGCCGCGCGGCCGAAGGACGCTCCAGGACTCACGGACAACGGCCTGCACCTCAACGAACGCGGGCACGAAGTCGTCGCTGCCGAGATCGCCCGGCAACTCGGCGTCCCCTCCGGTCCGGCGGCGACGGCGCAGCTGCGCGCCGCGGTGCTGGAGTTCGAGCGGCTCTGGTTCGATGCCTGGCGGCCGATGAACTGGGACTTTCTGCACGGCGCCCACACCAACGTGGCCTTCAGCCGGAGCTGGCGGGATGGCGATCAGCGCATCTTCCCCGAGGAGATGAAGGAGTTCCTGCCGATCCTCGAGGCCGCCGAGGCGAACATCGCCCGGGCTCTCGCCGGCGAGCCCGCCCGCCCCATCGTCCCGCGCGGCAGCGTTCCCAGCGGGGAGCCCTCCGTGAAACCGCAGACACCCGAAGAGGAATTCGCGACGCTCGAAGTGCATCCCGACTACGAGGTGAATCTGTTCGCCTCGGAGCGCGACGGTATCGGCAAGGTCGTGCAGATCCGCTGGGACGAGCGCGGGCGTTTGTGGGCGCTGTGCATCCCGGATTATCCGCAGGTGAAGCCGGGGGCGCGGCCCAGGAACAAGCTCGTGATTTGCGAGGACACGAATCACGACGGCCGCGCGGACAGGTTTCAGATCTTCGCGGATGAACTGGAAATGCCGCTCGGCTTTGAACTGGGCGATGGCGGCGTGTATCTCGCCGCGAGCACCGGGCTGTGGCATTTGCAGGACACCACCGGCGGCGACCGGGCCAACGCACGGCGGCTCGTGCTGGGAGGCTTTGGCACCGGCGACACGCACCAGACCATCAACTCGCTGAGCTGGGGTTTCGGCGGCGAGCTGTGGTTCACGCAGGGCAACGCGATCTACTCCCGCGTGGAGACGCCCTCTGGCATCGAGCGCCACGACAAGGCCGGGCTGTGGCGGCTGCGTCCCCGCACGGGCCAGCTCGACACTTTCTTCAACGCCTCCAGCGCAGGAGCGAACAACTGGGGCGTTCTCACCGATGACTTCGGTCAGGTCTTCCACAAGGAAGCAGCCGGCAACGGCGGCTACTATTCCGTGCCCGGTCTGGTGCGCACGGCGCAGCCGGTGAACGCGAAGGCGCTGAACTTGTTCGTTTCGCGCGCCTCCAAAACCGTGGGCTTCGACCTCATCCACACGCGCCATTTTCCTGATGAGTTGCAGGGCGCAGTCGTCATCGGCGGCGTGTATGACAACACGCTTCAGCTGCATCAATTCGGCCTCAAGGACGGTGCCTACTGGAGCCGGCACGACATCAATATCATCCAGACGAAGAACAAGGCCTTCCGCCCTTGCGACGTGCGGCTCGGACCTGACGGCGCGGTGTATTTGGCGGATTGGTATAACCTCATCGTCGGCCACTATCAGGCTTCGTATCGGCATCCCGACCGCGACCTCGTGCACGGCCGCATCTGGCGCGTGGTGCGCAAAGATCGTCCGCTGGCGCGGCCCGCGTCACTCGCGGGCGCGAACCTCGCGACCTTGTTCGAGCAACTCGATTCGCCTGAGCGCTGGGCGAAGTATCATGCGAAACGGCTCATTTTTGAGCGCGACACCAAGGAAGTGATCGCCGCCCTCGACGGGTGGGTGGCCCAACTCAAACCCGGCGTCGCCCGAGACGAATACCGCCGCCTCCAGGCGCTCGCCATTTACGAAGCGCACGAGACGCCGCGCCCCGCGCTGTTGCGGTCGCTGCTGCGCTCGCCCGATGCGCGGATCCGCGCCTACGCCACGCGCACGCTCTCGACGTGGGCGCGCGATGGCGCGCTGCCGGAAGCGCTTGCCCTGCTGGAGTCGCAGACGGGCGATGAAGATCCCATCGTGCGCCTCGAAGCCATCGTGGCCGCCAGCTACCTGCCGGATGCCCGCGCCATCGCCGTGGCCGCCCGCTCGCTGGACCGTGCCTTTGGCCCCTACCATCAACACGCGCTCACGAAGACCCTCGCGGCCACGCGCGCGGGATGGTCCACGGCGCTCGCCGCCGGCTCGCTGCGTTTCGACACGGATGAACACCTGCTCTTTGTCCTGCAAAATGGCGGCCTCGACCAGGCCAGCGAGCTCATGCGCCAGCACATCGAACGCACCAGCGACACCGCCAAACAAAGCGCCTGGCTGAAAGCTCTCGCCACCATCGGCAACGCGAACGACCTCCGCTTTGTCTTCGAGCGCGGCGCCGCGAACGCCGCCGTGCTCCAGGCGCTGGCCGAGTCACCCGCCGCCCGCCGTCACCGCCTGAAAGACACGGGTCCCGCGCTCGAAGCACTCATCGGCAGCCGCGATGAAGCCGTGCGCGTCCAGGCGGTTCGGCTGGCGGGAGTATGGAAAGTGACGCCGCTCGCCGGACGCATCCGCGCCATCGCCGTCGATGACGCGACCACGCCGGCGATGCGCAAGGCCGCGCTCACCGCGACCGGCGACCTCGCAGGCGCGGCAGCGGTGCGGGAATTAATCGAGGCCGCAAACCGGGCCGAGTCCGCCGATCTGCGCAGTGCGGCGTTCGAGGCGCTCATCGTCGCCAGCCCGGCGGAAGCCGCGCTGCATGTGCTCGCCGCCATCCGCGCCGCTCAGCAACCGCAGGACCTTACCCCTCTGCTCAAGTCGATTCTGGCCAGCGTCGAGGGCAGCACGGCCCTTGGCCGGGCGCTGATGGATCCGCGGGCCGCGGCCAATGCGGTCGTGGCTCCTGCCAAGGACGTCCTGTCTTCCGCCCAAGCCCGGTTCGCGCTGCAGGCGCTGAATCGCACGGGCCTCACGACCGCGAGAATTTCGTTGCTGCTCATGGCCATCGCCGGAGTCGACTCGGCGGTGCCCACCTACACCCAGGAATACGTGGCGCTCATCGTCCAGCGCGCCAAGTCGGAGGGCAACGCGACCGAGGGCCGCAAGCTCTATGAGCAATCGAGCTGCGTCGCCTGCCATGCGGTCGGCGGCACCGGCGGCAAGATCGGCCCCGACCTCTCTGCGCTGAGTCGCGGCCTGCCCATCGACATGATTGTCACCGAAGTCGTCTGGCCCGCGCTCAACGTAAAGGAAGGCTACGAAGCCGCCACCGCCACCATGAAGGACGGCAGCGTCGTCACCGGCTTCAAGCAGACCGAAACCGCCGACTCCATCGCCATCCGCGACATGACCAGCGGCGAGGTGAAAACCATCAAGCGCGCCGACGCCGCGAAAGTCCAAACCGGCGGCACCGTCATGGCTGACGGCCTCACCGCCACCATGACCGAGCAGCAGCTCGCGCATCTGATTCGCTACCTTTCGGAACTCGGAAAATGACGCCACGCTCCGACCCCAAACCCCATGAAATCCAAATCCACGCATTCACCCCTCGCCGGTTTTTTCGACGCTTTCATCGGGATGCCGGCGGCACTCCATGACCATCGCTCGGCCCGCGTTTTCCGTTGGATAAAATCTGCGTGCACTACCATCGGCCGGGCGGTCCTCGCAACCGCGGCGCTGGCCATTGCGTGTCCGGCGCAGACGGCCGCCGCGTCCAAGGGCGCGTTGGAGGGCACGGTGTTCAGCCAGGCGAGCGGGTTGCCGCTGGGCCGCGCGAAGGTCGTCATCGCGGGGACCGCCCAGGAGGTATTGACCGACGACGAGGGCCGGTTCGCGTTTCGCGACGCCCCGGCGGGAACGGTCCGGCTGGAGGTCTCCTACCTCGGCTTCGCGTCGCAGACGGCGACGCTCGCGGTGCCACCGAATGGAAGCACCGTCCACGAATTCCGGCTCGCGCGCGAGGGCGTGCCCGCCGCTCGCAAGGAGGGCAGCGTGGTCGTGCTCGAGAAGTTCGAGGTGATCGCCGACCAGACCATGAGCGCCCAGGCGCTGGCCATGAACGAGCAGCGTCACGCGGCGAACATCAAGAATGTCGTCGCCTTCGACGAGCTCGGCGACCGCGGCTTCGAGAACATCGGCAACTATGTGCGCTTCCTGCCGGGCGTGGCCATCATCGAGGACGGCGACAACCCGGGCAAAATCGCCCTCGGCGGATTTCCGGCCGAGATGTCCAGCATCCAACTCGACGGGGCCAACCTGGCGGGCACGGGAATCGGACCGGAAAGCAGTCGCACGATGGCATTGCAGGAAGTGCCGATGATGAACATCGAGCGCGTCGAGGTCTCCAAAGTTCCCACGCCGGACATGCCGGCGGCCGGCCTCGGCGGCTCGCTGAATCTCGTGACCAAGACCCTGCTGGGCCTCAAGCGCCCCAGCCTGAGCTACCAAGCCTACATGAACTTCAACAACCGGTCCGGCCTCACGTTCGATGGTGGCCCCCGGCAGCCCACGGGAGCACTCTCGCCCCGTTCGGCCGAGCCGTCCGTCAACGCCAGCGTCGCCTTCCCGGTGGGAAAGAGTCTGGCGCTCAGTCTCGGCGTATCGCGTTCCTGGAAACAGCGCCCGACCGACGACACCCCCTCGGAGGTCGCCTTCTGGAATCTGAAGTCGACCTACCTGACCACCGGCCTGCCGAAGGACTTCGCCTTTGCAATCGGCCAGTGGAAGCAGGAGGCCGACATCACGCGCACGGAAAATTTTCAGGTGAATGTGGACTGGCGGATCGCCCGCAACGACACCCTCAGCGTGGGCCTCCAGCGCCGGATCATCACCAGCGAGAAAGCCACCAGTTTCTTCACGGCGCGCATCAACGCGAATTACGACGCCATCGGCGACGCGACGTATTCCCAGTCCCGTGGCAACACCGGCCGGATGGAGATGGGGAGCAACAATCCGCTGAACTACGAATCCACGACCAACAACACCCAGGCGAGCCTGCAGTATCGGCATCGCGGCAGCGTGTGGCGGATCGACGGGCACGGCGCCTACTCGAACGCGGTCCGCGAGCGCAGCAGCTTCGGCAAGGGTTACTTCGCCGGGACGCTCGGCAGCATCATCAACCTCAACATGCGAGCTGACGGCCTCAATCAGGGCGACAGCATCCAGCCTCGCACTTTCACGCTCAAGGATGCGGCCGGCGCCACCATCAATCCCTATGACGGCAACAACTACAGCCTGACGAACACGACCGAGGAGTATGCCGTCTACCGGACCCGGCTGTCCTCCGGGCGGCTGGATGCGGCGCGCGGGTTCGGCAGAATCTTTTCCGTCAAGGCCGGGGCCGCGTTCAACCGGATGGACAAGGACGACATCCGACCCAATCGCGCCTACACCTTCGTCGGTCAGAATCGAAACACCGCCGTCTCGGCGTATGACCTGATCGACGACAGCATCGGGGTGAAAATGAACGGCAACCCCATTCGCTGGATCAGCCCGGTGAAGGCCCACAAACTCTTCGTCGATCACCCGGACTGGTTCACGCTCAACTCGAGCGCGATCCAAAACGCCGTGACGAACTCCAAGCGCATGATCGAGGACATCTCGGCCGCCTACCTGCGGTTCGACCTGAAGCTCCTGCAGAACCGCGCCAATCTGGTGGGCGGCGTGCGCTACGAGAAAACGGCCCTCGATGGCTGGAGCATGTTGCGGGACACGTTTGGCATCTACCGCCGGGACAGCGCCGGCAACCTGCTCCGGGACAATGCGGGCGCCCTCATCCGCGTCACCACGGACGCCACGGAGTTGAACCGGCTCCAGTTCAAGGAGCGCGGCAACCACGAGTCGCGCGACTACGACGGCCTCTATCCGAGCGCCAATTTCAACTACACCCTCAGCGACCATCTGGTGGCCCGTGCCGCCTACGCGCGCACCCTCGGGCGTCCCGATGTGCGCTACGTGGTCGCCGGGGTCACCCTGCCGGTTCCGACCGACACCAATCCGACCAGCGCCCGCACCATCGTCGTGGGAAACCCCGGATTGGAACCGTGGACGGCCGACAGTTTCCACCTTTCGCTCGACTCCTACCAGCTCAAGGGCGGGTTCGGCTCGATCGGAGTTTACCGAAAGGACGTGAAGAATTTCTTCGCGCAACGCGGCACTGCGGCGACGAAGGCCCTGCTGCAGAGCTACAACATCGCCGACAGCGACATCGAGTTCATGCTGAACGACCAATATGTGCTGCGGCGGTGGGAGAATGTCGGCGCCGCCCGGCTCGCCGGCGTGGAGGCGAGTTACCGGCAGGATCTGTGGTTCGTGCCGTCCTGGTTGAAGCTGACGCAGGTGTGGGTGAACTACACGCACCTGCAGGTGAACGGAGCGAACGAGGAGGATTTCGTCGGTTTCACGCCGGATGTCCTCTCGTTCGGAGTGAACTACATCCGGTCCCGATTCTCGCTCCGGCTGACCGGATCCTACCAGGCCGAGACCAGGAAATCCCACATCCTCGTAATTCCGGGCACTTCAGCCGAGGGCTTTATTCCGCAGCGGACCTACGAATATCAGGCCGCCGCCACCCAATACGGCGTGAGCGCCGAATATGCCGTCACCAAGCGCGCCTCGCTCTACCTGAACTGGAGCAATGTTTTCGCCGAGGACCTGATCGTGTATCGCCGCGCTCCGGATACGCCGGGGTTTGCGCAGCGCGCGCAGCGCTACGTGGTGCCCTCCTACATCATGTTCGGCGTACGAGGACGCTACTGATGTTCAGTCGCTACCCCTGAATCGCCCATGAAGAGATCGATCCCGATTTTGTTGATCGGCCTCGCGACTTCGCTCGGCGCCGCGGAGGTGCCCCGGTTTGAGGCGGACGTGTTGCCGGTCTTGTATCGCCACTGCTTCAGCTGCCACAGCGAGAAGCAGGCGAAGCCCAAGGGCGGGCTGCGGTTCGATTCGGCGGAAGGTCTGGCCGACGCCGCGGTCGTTGCGCCCGGCAAACCCGAGGAAAGCGAGTTGCTGCGGCGCGTGTCGCTGCCGCCCACCGATGAGGACGTGATGCCTCCGCTGAAGGGTGGCGCGCAGCCGCTCTCCGATGCCGAGCGCGCGACGCTGCGCGCGTGGATCGCCGCCGGGGCGAAGCTGGACGGATGGGTGAAGTTTCAGCATCGCGAGGCACCGCTCGGCGAGCCCGGCGCGACGGTCGCTCACACGGCGGTGCCGGAGATCGCGCGCCAAGTGGATGCCTTGGTCGACCGCCACCACACGGCGAAAGGCACGACGCTGAACGCGCCGGTCAGCGACGACGTGTTTTTGCGCCGCGTCTATCTGGACGTCGCCGGCCGCATTCCGAGCCTGGAAGAAAGCACGCGGTTCCTCGCCGACGCGCACAAGGACCGGCGGGCCCGGCTCATCGACGCGCTGCTCGCGGGCGAGGGCTATGTGAGCCACACGTATAACTGGAAGGCGGACCAGCTCCGCCTCAACCCACGCGCTCTGGCCGGCGGGCAACCGGCCTGGCTCTACGACGACTGGGTGAAGGACGCCATCCGCGCGGGCCTGCCGCACGACGAGACGGTGCGCCAGCTCCTCACCGCCAGCGGCTACCTCTGGGAAAACGGCGCGGCCGGATTCTACCTGCGCGATCTCGGCATGCCGCTCGACCACGCGTCGAACTTGTCGCGCGTCTTCCTCGGCACGCGCATGGAGTGCGCCCAGTGCCATGACAACCCCCTCGAGCCGGTCACGCAGAAGGACTTTTACCAGATGGCGGCCTTCACCGCCGGCGTGTCGAATCTCAGCAGCCCAAGCGGCTACTCCAACGACAACGTGAAGCAGTGGCCGGAGCTCAAGGCACTCCTGACGCGGATGGGCAAGGACGCGGCGCTGCAGGACGGCGTGAGCCGCGCGATCTCGCCGCTGAAGCGGCTCACGACGGATACGGACAAGCCGCTCACGTTTCCGGCGACGTATGCCTACGATCATGCCGCGCGGGGCCGGCCCGTTTCCCCGCGGACGCTGTTTGGCGACGAAGCCCCAATCGTCGACGGCGACCGCCGGCGGGCCTTCGCGGCGTGGATGACTTCGCCGCGCAATCCGCGTTTTTCTAAAAACGCCGCGAACCGGCTCTGGAAACGCGTCATGGGCGCCGGCCTGATCGAGCCGGTGGACAGCCTCACGGCCCTCCCGCCACCGGAACACCGCGAACTGCTCGACACCCTCACGTCCGCGTTGATCGGTTTTCGTTTCGACGAGCGGGCGTTTCTCGCCGTGCTCCTGAACACCCGGCTGTATCAGAGCGAAGCCGTGCGCGAGCGACCCGAGCCCGGCACGGCCTTTGGATTGCATGGGCCGCTGCTGCGGCGGCTGTCGGCCGAGCAAATTTGGGACTCGCACCTCGTGCTCCTCGTGCCGGACCTCGATGAACGCAAATCCGCCCTTCGCCACGAGGGATCCCTCTTGAATCCCGCGCGGTTGCGCCGGCTCACCGCGATGACCGCCGATGAGATCATCGGGCGGGCCCGCGACGAGATGGCCTATCGCGTCCGCCGCCGTGAACACACGCTCCGGCTCGCGGAACAGAAGAAAGAACTCGTCGCCGCGCAGGCCCGCGGAAATGCCGCCGAGGTGCGGCGCGTGCAGGCCGACCATGCCCGGGAGAACGAGAATTTTTTTAGTCCCGAGCTGCAGGCGATGGAAATGGGCGGTCCGGAATCGGCGCCGGAAACCGATCCACGCTGGAGATCGTTGCCGCAGGATCTTCTTCGCGCCTCGGAGATTCCACTCCCGTTGCCGCTCGGCCACTTCCTGCGCCAGTTCGGTCAGTCGGACCGGCGTGAGATCGACGCGTTCAACCGCGATCCCAACACCACGCACGCGCTGGCGTTGATGAACGGCGAACTCGCCGCGCGCATCCTCGCGCCGGACTCACATCTGCGACGCCAGTTGGCCTCCGCCGATGGGCGCAGGGAGCGGCTTACCGCGCTCATCTATCGCGCCCTCCTCGTGCGCTCCCCGAGCGACGGGGAGCTTTCGGCCGTGGCCAACCTCACGGCCACGAGCCTCACACCGACGGAGGACACGATCTGGGCGCTGCTGAATTCGCCCGAGTTTCTCTTTCAACACTAGCCGCCGGTTCTTCCCCGCCCATGAAATCGATCCTCACCGACCTGTCCCGCCGCGCGTTCGTCGAGCGCTTCGTCAAGACGTTCCTCGGCGTGAGCCTGCTGCCCGGTTTCGCGACCTCACGTGCCGCCGCAGCGGCTCCCCGCGCCCGGGCGAAGAGCGTCATCTTTCTCTACCTGCGCGGCGGCCTCTCGCACATCGATACGTTTGATCCGAAGCCTGGCCGCCCCGAGATGGGCGGTGTGCAGGCCATCGGGACGAGCGCGGACGGCGTGCAGGTCTCCGAGTGGTTTCCCCGGATGGCGCGGCAGATGCACCATGTTGCGCTCGTACGTTCCATGACCTCCACCCAGGGCATCCACGAACTCGGCAACTATTCGGCGCACACCAGCCACTTCATGACGCCCACGATCCGGCACCCGGCGCTCAGCTCGTGGGTCGTGAAACTGCTCGGATCGGAAAACCGGCTGCTGCCGGGCAACGTTCTCATCAACGGCAGCCCGCAGCATCCGGGAAGCGGATACTTCCCCGCCCACCTCGCCCCGCTGCCGATCGTCGATCCGAGCGCGGGCTTGCAGAACTCCGGGCGGCCCGCCGCGGTGAGCGAGGCGGACTTCAATCGCCGCGCCGCCCTCGCGCGCGCGATCGGCAGCCACTTCGTGCAGCAGACGCCGCATCGCGACGCCGCCGCCTACCTCAAGATCCAACAGGAGGCCGCCGCGCTCATGAAAAGCGAAGATCTCAAGATCTTTGACATCGCGCGCGAAGACGCCGCGACGCAGGCGGCCTACGGCGCGCACACGTTCGGCAAGGGCTGCCTGCTGGCCCGCCGGCTGGTCGAGGCGGGCGTGCGGTTCATCGAGGTGGAGGACGACCAAAATTGGGACACGCACAACGATCAGATCAGATCCATGCGCCTCATGACGCCCTCGGTGGATCAGACGATGGCCGCCCTGCTCGAGGATCTCCACCAGCGCGGTCTGCTCGCCAGCACGCTCGTGGTGATGGCGACCGAGTTCGGCCGCTCGCCGCAGATCAGCACCGTCACCGCCGGGCGCGGGCATCACCCCGGTGTGTTCACCTGGTGGCTCGCCGGCGGCGGCGCGAAAGGCGGCTACGTCCACGGCCAGTCCGACGCCATCGGCGAGACCGTCGCGGAGAACCCTGTCACCATGCCCGATCTCAACGCGACCATCGCGCTGGCCCTCGGCCTGGACGTCGGCCACATCGAGCACTCACCGTCGGGCCGGCCCTTCACGGTGGCGGACAAGGGCCAGCCGGTGACCGCGCTTTTTTCGTAGACGTCCTCCCGCAGCGGTTTCCCGGCCGCTTCCTGTTCTGCAACCGATCCACGGTTTCCCCATGCACTCCAAATCCCGCGCCCGTTCCTCTCTCCCCCTCGTCGCCGGGTTCCGGCTGACTGTCGTTTCGCTGATAATTCCCTCCGGACTGTTCGCCCAGGCATCCCGCCCGGCCTCGACGGCGGTGCCCGCCGCCGAGCCCGTTTCGCTCCCGCGCGGCGCCCGAGGGGGTCAGCCTGTTGCATGTTGCATTGGCCCTACGGCCACGTCGGCAAAAACCCTCGTGTACTTCTGATCACCCATAAATTGGGGTAACGGGGGGCTGGTCGTTCCGGCGCGACGACCTCCTGCTGCCAGCATGGCCCGTCGACTTCGTGTCCAGTTTCCTCACGCGATTTATCACGTCATCAATCGCGGCAACTACCGCCGGGATATTTTCGCCACCCCAGGCGCAGCCAGGTCGTTCGAACGCACGCTGGGAGAAGCCTGCCAACGGTTCGATTGGGTGGTCCACGCCTTCGCGGCCATGCGCAACCACTTCCACCTGGCCCTCACCACCCCGCTCCCGAACCTCAGCGAGGGGATGCACTGGCTGCAGACCACCTTCGCCCTTCGGTTCAACCGATTTCGGTCCGAATCCGGTCATCTGTTTCAAGGTCGCTACCAGTCCCCTTTGATTGAGGACGCCGCCGCGCTGGTCAGGGTCGTGGACTACATCCATCTGAACCCGGTTCGGGCCCGGATTTGCGCCGCCGCTGAGCCGGCCAAGTTTCCATGGGGCAGTCTCGCGCGGTTTGTCCACGGACCCCGGCCCGCCTGGCTCTCGGCTGGCGAGTGGCTGGCCGAGTTGCAGATTAGAGATTCGAGCGCCGGCTGGGTCCGCTACGTTGAGCGGCTCCATGCCGTCGCCCGTCAACCGAGCGACGCACAGAAGGCGGAATTCGAGGACATCTCCCGCGGGAAACCGATCGGAACCGATGCGTGGAAACGTGCCCTCGCTCGCGATCACCGGCACCGCGCACTGGAGCGGGACTTGCCGCACGAGGAGGTCCTGCCGCTCAAACAGGCCCGCTGGACGGCCGCCTTCGAGCAGGCCCTCGATCATCACCGGATCAAAGTCACGGAGATCGTCGCTTCCCGACGGGCCCCACGTTGGAAGGTAGAAGTCGCCGGCCTGGTTCGCCGGACCTCCGGGGCTCCCTGGCGCTGGATTGCCGAACAACTTCGCCTGCCGCATCCAGCCTCATTACGCGCCGCCGTCTGCTGGCTCGGTCGCCGATAACCGCCCAGTCGGGCCCAGCTTCTGGACCAATCCACCAATGCAACATGCAACAGGCTGACCCTTTTGGATTGGGATTGGTGGCCGGAGCGGGAAATGACGGTTGCGGGGGGCGGGGGAAACGACAGCGTGTCGCCGATGCCCTCCCCTCCGGCGAACTCGACGATGACCTGGATTTTCCGGTCGTGGCGGGCGTCGGTCCCGGTGGCGCTGACGGGCGTGATCGCCGGGTTGCCGCCACCGGCGGGATTGCCGATCCACGCGTGGTATTTTTTTGCGATTTTCGCGGGGGTGATCGCCGCCTTGGTGCTTGAGCCGTTGCCCGGGGGCGCGGTGGGCTTGATTGGAGTCGTGCTGGTCGGAGTGCTGGCGCGTTGGACGCTGTTCGGTCCCGCCGAACTGGCGCAACCGGGATTTCGGGTCGAGACCGCGGCGTTGACTTGGGCGCTGTCGGGGTTTTCCAACGCGACGGTCTGGCTGATCTTCAGCGCGTTCATGTTCGCGCTCGGTTACGACAAAACCGGACTCGGGCGGCGGCTGGCGCTCCTCCTTGTGCGCAAAATGGGTGGGCACACGCTGACACTCGGCTATGCGGTCGCGCTGGCGGATCTGTTGCTCGCGCCCTTCACCCCTTCGAACACGGCGCGGAGTGGCGGGACGATCTATCCGCTGATTCGCCACCTGCCGCTGCTCTACGACTCGCGGCCAAACGATCCCTCGGCCCGCCGGCTCGGCTCGTATCTGATGTGGGTGGCGATCGCGGCGACGTCGGTGACGAGCTCGATGTTTCTCACCGGGCTGGCCTCCAACCTGCTCGCGGTCGAGCTGGTGAAAAAGACCTCCGGCATCACGCTCGAATGGACGACGTGGTTTGTCGGGTTCCTGCCGGTCGGGGTGTTGTTGTTTGCCCTCACGCCGCTGCTGGCGTGGTGGCTGTATCCGCCGGAGATGAAGTCCGGTGGCGCGGTGCGGGCGTGGGCCCGGAGCGAACTTGCGAAGCTGGGCCCGGTGGCGGGCCGCGAAATCGTTCTCGCCGTGATTGTGGGGCTCGCGCTGGTCCTGTGGATTGCGGGGGGATCGATCATCCACGCGACGCTGGTGGCCCTCCTCGCCATCGGGCTGATGTTGCTGTGCCGCATCGTGCAGTGGAGTGAGATCGTCGCCTATCAAACGGCCTGGAGCACTCTCGCGTGGTTCGCGACGCTTGTGGCGATGGCCGACGGGCTGGGGCGCGTGGGTTTCGTGAAATGGTTCGCCGAAAATGCGGCGGGCCGCCTGGGCGGAGTTTCACCCGCGGTGGCGACCGTGGGCCTGCTGGTGGTGTTTTTTACGAGCCACTATCTGTTCGCGAGCACGACCGCGCATGCGACGGCCCTCATCCCGGTGCTGCTGCTCGTGGCGCAGGGCATTCCGGGGCTCGACCTGCCGCAGTTTGCCCTGCAGCTGTGCATGCTGCTCGGTCTGATGGGCATTCTTACGCCGTACGCGACGGGGCCGAGTCCGATCTACTACGGCTCCGGGTATCTTCCGGCCCGCGACTACTGGCGGCTGGGCGCGATTTTCGGAGCGGTCAATCTCGCGGTGTTTCTGCTTGTAGGGCTGCCGTGGATGCGCTGGGTCAGCGGCTAGTGTGCCGACCGCAAAGCAGCGTGACAAGTAGCGGCGAGCGCCAGCGAGTGGACCACTGGCGCGCTCCACTCGCTGGCGCTCGCAGCTCCACGTCACGAAAGTTATTGGTCGCGTCACTAGCCGGCATTTTTCGACCCGCGGCAGCCGCAGCCCAAGGTGGCAGCGGTTTTGCCGGAGCGGCATGATGCCGCGCAAGTCCCGACGGGTTTCCAAGGTGCCTTTCGCGGAACAAACCCGCGCCCACAGCCCGGCGACGGTGGAACGGCTTTGGCGGGAAAATTTCCGGACGGATACCGGACCGACGCGGCTCAAGGCCACGGCGCGATCTTCACCCTGGCCGGTTGAGCGTAGCCGTTCCAGTAGGCGTCGATCCGCGCGCGATCCGGCGCGCCGTCGGTGACCACGAAACGGAAGCGGGCACGGTACGGCCGACCGGGCGCGATGCGGAACTCGCCGAGTTGCTGCGGCACAAAGCTGAAATACGGCATGTTCGGGTGCAGGCGCAGCGGCTGCGGCGCACGGAAATTTTCCGGGTGCCCGAGTGTGGCCGTGCCGGCCAGCGCGCCGTCCGCTCCGGCCCCGCCGAGGTAACACCAGCGGGCGCGGGTGTTGTTGCCCTTGATGCGGTCCGTGATTCCTTCCGACGTCAGGAAGCGCGCGGCGTCACCCGGCCCGTTCCAGGCCCCCGCGCCGCGGAAGCCGAATCCGCCATAGTGATACTCCGGGAGAACCAACGGGTCCGGCGTCGCGCACGTCTGCGTGGCCACCAGATCGAACATCCGTACGGCGGGAGTGGCGCCCACGACGTCGTAGGCTGTGAGCTGCCACGTCTCGTGGAGCGCGACGGCCGGCGCGGGCGCGGACAAGTCGACCATTTTCAAACGCGCCTCGAATCCGCCGTGGACCGCGCCGCTCCAAGTGCGGTCGAGCGCCACGAGCTCCTCGGCGCCGGTCTTTTTGTGCATGTTCCAGAAGTCGGGTGAGCGGCCTTGAAAGCTCGTCTTCGTCCATGGCGTCCAGATCCCGTGATGATGCGGGTGATTCGACGGGTAGTCGTCCGTGACGAGCTGGCCCGCCGGGGAGAACACGGGGTGGACGTAGCCGGCCCGGATGATTTCACTTTTGATGTCGGTGCGCGGGACCGTGTCGCGATCCAGGCGAAACCACAGCGCCGCCTGTCCCGCGATGCTGAGCTTGAGATCGCCGCGCTCGGGCGCGACCACCACACCTTCGCGCGGGCCGTCGGCAGCGCCGGCGGCGGCGAGCGTAAACGTGAGGGATGCGTGGGCCTGCTGCCTCGCCACGATGAATCGGGCGGTGCCATCGACTTCGGTTTGCAGTGCGCACGAGCGGCCGGAGGCGTCGCGCAGGACCGCGGGCCTGGGCGCATCCAGTGGGAGCTGAAACGCGATGACCTGGCCGGCGCGGTCGACCGGCGCGGCGTCGAGGATCACGCGATAATCTCTCGCGGCGGCGGAAGCGATGAGCGCGGCGGCGGCCAGTGCCGGGGCGAAGGAAGCAAGGGTGGGGCGCATCGGGAATTGCGGCACAGGATGAAGCAACGAGGCGCGCGCGGCACGCACAATCCCGCGGCCTCTCGCCGAGCTTGCATCCGCCCATGCCCGGAGGCAGAACGACGGTCCAGCGCTGTTGCCCGATGCAACCCATCATCACCCTCATTGGTTTGGCTCTGTTTCTGGGGCTGATCGTGTTTCCGATTTGGGCGATTGTTCGCATCAACACGCTCGGAAATTCCTGGAGCACACTTCGGGAAAAAATCCGGCAACTGGAGGCGGAAGTTCGCGAACTCCGCCTCAAGTTGCACGAACTCTCCCCTCGCCCGCCCGAGCCCGCGATTTTGCCGCCCGCGGTAAAATCTGTTCCGATCGTTGTCCCGCCCGTTCCACCTGTCGCGGCGGCACCCGCCATCGCCGTGCCGGCCGTGGTCATCCCGCCGGAGATCGTCCCGGCGGCCCCGCTGCTCGCCGAGCCCCCGGCCACGATCACAGTCTCGCCGGTGGTTGAACCGATCGTCGCGGTCTCACTTCCACCGGTCGTCATCGAACTACCTTCAGCTCCTCCCATCCTCCTGCCCACGCCGGGGCCTGCGGACGCCGCGCCCACACCGTCACTTGTTCCGGAAACCCCGCTCGTTGCTGCCGCTCAACCGGTCGCACCCAAGGTGGCACCGGTTTACGTCCCACCGGAGCCGCCCGCGGAGGACCACTACCCGCGGTCGCCGCGATTTAACTGGGAGCAATTCATGGGCGCGAAACTCTTCGCGTGGCTCGGCGGTTTCGCCGGACTGCTCGCGGTGGGGTTTTTCGTCAAATACTCCTTCGATCACGATCTCATCCCACCCGAGGTGCGGGTGGCGATCGGCTTTCTGTTCGCGCTGGGGTTGGTCGTCGGCGGGCTGAGAATCGACCGCGCCCGTTACGCCGTCACGGCGCAGACGCTGATCGCGACGGGCGTCGTCAGCCTCTACACCGTCACCTTCGCGTGCCGGTCGATTTACCATTTCGCACCCTTCGGCCCCGTGCTGACGTTTCTGTTGATGGCGTTGATCACGAGCGCGGCGTTTCTGCTCGCGGTGCGGCTCGAGGCGCAGGTGGTGGCGGTGCTGGGAATTCTCGGCGGCTTCCTGACTCCGATTCTGGTCAGCACCGGGCAGGACAACCCGCTCGGCCTCTTCACCTACCTTGCGCTGCTCGACCTTGGCCTGGTCGCGGTCGCGCTGCACCGGCGCTGGCTTTATCTCGTGCCGCTCGGGGCGGCGGGAACGATCCTGATGCAGATCGCCTGGGCGGGAAAGTTCTTCACCGACGACCGCGCGGTCCCGGCGGTCGTCATCTGCCTGGTGTTCGCCGCGCTGTTTCTTGGCGCGACAATTTTTGCGCGCCGCCGGGAACAGAGCGCCCCGCAGCTCACGTGGTCGGCGGTGGCGCTGGTGGGCGTCTGCTATGGCTTCGGCCTGTTCTTCCTCGGCTATCCGGCGGTCGGGGCGCGGGTCGGCCTGGTGTTTTCGTTCGTGCTCTTCGCCAACCTCTGCCTGCTGACGCTCGCGTGGTTCGAGGGCCTGGCGGTGCTCGTGCGCGTCGCCGCGGCAGGCACGGTGTTACTGCTCGTCAGCTGGGCGGCGGAGATCCTCACTCCCGCGCTGGCGCCGGCGGCGATGGGCGTGTGCCTCGGGTTCTGCGCGTTCTTCCTCGCGACGTATTTTATCGCCCGGCGTTTGGGGCGGACCTCGAGCGAAGTCACGTGGTCGGCCGTCGCGCTGCCGTGCGTGGCACTCGGTTTCGCCCTGTATTTTATCGGCTATCCGGCGATCAGCGCGCGGCCGGGGCTGTTGTTCACCTTCGTGCTGCTGGCCGACGCGTGCCTGCTGGCGATCGCGTGGTACGACGACGAATGGCCGAAGCTCCACCTCCTGGCGGGCGCGGCGGTGTTTGTCCTCCTCGCAGTGTGGACGGGCGACCGGCTCACGGCGTCGCTGCTGCCGTGGGCGCTCGCCTTTTACCTGCTGCACGCGGCGCTGCACACGGCGTTTCCGCTGCTGCTTGAGCGCCATCGCCCGGCCACCGCGCCCACCTGGTGGAGCCAGCTGTTTCCACCGCTGGCGCTGGTGCTCATGCTCATCCCGCTCTTCCGGCTCGAGGAGCTGTCGGTGCTTTTCTGGCCGTGCGTGCTGCTCGTCGACCTTCTGGCGATCGGCCTCGCGATGTTGACGGCGTCGCTCGTGGCGGTCGGCGCCGTGCTCCTGCTCACCTTGGTCGCAACCGGCGTGTGGATCTTTCATATTCCGGCCACCGTCAGCGCGACGCCGTCGCTGCTGTTCGTGATTGGGGGATTCGCCGTGCTGTTCTTTGCGGCGGGAATTTTCCTCGCGCGCAAACTCGGCGACCGTTTCGCGGCCGCCGCGGGGTCGCCTCCGCTCCTGGCCGGGTGGGGCGATCCGCGGGCGCAGATTCCCGCGCTCTCCGCGCTCCTGCCGTTTATTTTGCTCATCATGATGACGGCGCGGCTGCCGTTGGCGAACCCGTCGCCGGTGTTTGGCCTCGCGCTGTTGCTCGTCGTACTGGTGCTCGGCCTCACGGCGATTCTCACCAGGCACGCTGGCGAACTCAGGGCGGCCGACTCCGGCGAGCCTCCGGTGACGAGCGACGGTCCGTCGGCTGGAAGCGAACGGCCCGCCATGAGCGGAGTCGAATGGCTCCCCGCCTGTGCGCTCGTGGGCGTGGCGGGGCTCGAATACGCTTGGCGGGCGCGGCATCTTGCCATCGACGCGCCCGCGATCCCGCTCGCCTGGTATCTCGCCTTTTATGCGATTTTCACGGCCTATCCCTTGGTCTTTCGTCGACAGTTTGCCGCGTGCACCGGGCCCTGGGCGGTCGCGGCGCTCGGAGGCGTGTTGCAGTTTCCGCTGGTCCACCGGCTGGTGATGGCGGCGTGGCCGAATGATTTTCCCGGCGTGCTGCCCTTGCTCTTCGCGGTGGCGCCGCTGCTCAGTCTCGTCGCGATTCTGCGGAGCGCGACGGCCGGGGGGCGCGCACGCCTCAACCAGCTCGCGCTCTTCGGCGGAGTGACGCTCCTCTTCGTCACGCTGATCTTTCCGATCCAATTCGATCGGCAGTGGCTGACGCTCGGCTGGGCGCTCGAGGGGGCGGCGCTGCTCTGGCTTTTTCACCGGGTGCCGCACGGCGGGCTGCGCGGCGTCGGCGCCGTGCTGCTGGTCACGGCCTTTGCGCGCCTCACGCTGAACTCGGCGGTGTTTGCCTACCACGACCGCAGCAGCGCCGCGATTCTCAACTGGTATCTCTACAGCTACGGCCTGGTGACCGCGTGCCTCTTCGTCGGCGCCGCGCTGGTCAAACCCCCGCGGGATCGCCTGTTCGGCAGGATCAACGGCCCGGCGCTGTTCAACACGCTCGGCACCATCCTCGCGTTTTTCCTCCTCAACATCGAGATCGCCGACTTTTTCAGCGAGCCGGGCCAGCGCGTGCTCACATTTAAGTTTTCCGGCCACTTCGGGCGCGACATGACGTACACGATTGCCTGGGCATTGTTCGCGCTCGGCCTGCTCCTCGTCAGTATTTGGAAGCAGATCCGCGCCGGCCGGATTGCCGCGCTCGTGCTGCTGAGCGTGGCGCTGCTCAAGCTCTTCTTTCACGACCTCGCGCGACTCGAGGCCCTCTATCGGATCGGCGCGCTCTTTGCCGTGGCGGTCATCGCCACCGTGGCGTCGTTCGCCTACCAACGCTTCCTCCCCGCCAATGACAAAAACACTCCGCCGCTGTAAACCGGGACCGTCGGCGCCGCCGCCCACGCGGTCCGACCCCCGAGACGTTTGTCACTTAATACGTGACAAACCCCGACGGTGTTTTTCGCGGGTCGGGTCGCTTCTCTTCGGCAGCGGAGGGTGCCGGGCGGTGCCGGGTGTCGCGGTCGCGGTGCTGGCGTTTTTCGCCGCGCTTGGGTCTGCGCGGGCGCTCGAAGCCACCGAGTGGAAAAACCGCCAGCCACTCGTCGTCGAGCGCGCGGGTCTCCTGAAAATCGCGCTGCCACCCGAAACGCTCGGCCTCGCGCGTCCCGGGCTGGAAGACCTGCGGCTGATCGATCCCGCCGGCCGCGAGGTGCCGTTTGTGTTCACGCGACCGGCCCCCGCCGTGCCGCCGACGACCCGCGCGCCGCTTTCCTTTCGCGCGACCCTCACCGACTCCACCACGCAACTGCTCCTGGTCACCGGCACGACCACGCCACTTGCGGCGGTCACGCTGGTGACGCCGGCGCCGGGTTTCCTGAAGGCGGCGCGACTCGAAATTTCCGCGGATGGCGAACGGTGGGAAACGCTGGCGGAGAGCGCGGCGCTCTTCCGCCAGTTCGGCGCGCAACAGCTGCGCTTCGATTTGTCACGCCGCACGATCTCGCACCTGCGGATCACCCTCGACGATTCGCGGTCACGCGCGGTGCCCTTCACGGGGGCGATGCTCGAACTCACCGGCTCCACCCCGCCCGAGGTGACGCTGCCGATCGCGCTGCGGCTCGTGCGACGCGAGGAGTTCGCCGGAGAGTCCGTGCTCACGCTCGATCTCGGCGGCGCGCACGTGCCGCTCGCGAGCCTGGAATTCGCCACGAGCGAGCCGTTGTTTGCCCGCACCGTGACTTTTGCCGCCCGGGAGCTGCGCGACGACGTGGCCGTCGAGCGCACGCTCGGCTCTGGATCGATCTGGAAGGTGGCCGTCGACGGTGCGCCGCCGGCGACGCGACTCGATGTGCCGGTGCGGTTCACGACGCCGTTGCGCGAATTGATCGTGCATGTCGCCAACGGCGACAGCCCGCCGCTCGGCATCGAGCGGGTCACGGCGAGCCAGCACCCGCACTGGCTGGTGTTTCGCGCCAGTGAGGCCGGCACCTACACAGTGCTGACCGGTCATCCGCAGATCGCCGCGCCGCGCTACGATCTCGCGTCGCTCGCGACCGCGCTTCGCGACACGCTCCCGACCGCGCTCGTGCCCGGTCCCGCCACGCCGAACCCCGGCTACCGGGTGGTCGACGCCCTGGCTGATACACCCCTGCGCGGGGCCGTGCTCGATCCGACGCCGTGGGGATTCCGCAAGCCGGTGCAACTCGCCGCCGCGGGCGTGCAGCAACTGGAGCTCGACCTCGACGTGCTGGCGCGCGCGCAACCGGGACTCGCCGATCTCCGCCTCGTGCGCGCGGGCGCGCAGGTACCGTACCTCCTGGAACGTCCGGCGCTCTCGCGCTCCAGTCCGCTCGTCATCACGCCCGCCGACGATCCGAAGCGCCCGCGCGTGAGCCGCTGGCAAATCAAGTTTCCGCGGGCCGGCCTGCCGGTCACGCGGCTCACGCTCGCTTCATCCACGGCGCTGTTCCAACGCCGCCTCCGGCTCTTCGAAAAGATTTCCGACGAGCGTCGCGGCGAGGCCGTCGAACGCACGCTGGCGGCGGTCGAGTGGAGCCACAGCCCCGGCGACACGCGGGCGCTGACGCTCAACCTCGCGGCCCCGCCCGTCGCGGACGTGATTTTCCTCGAGACCGACAACGGCGACAACCCGCCGATTGCGCTCACCTCGGCGCAGGCCTCTTATCCCGTGGCGCGGCTGTTGTTCAAGGCCGAGTCGGGACCGCCGGTCGAGACGCCGGCGCCGGGGCTGGCGCTCTATTACGGCCACCGCGCCGCCGCGGCCCCGCGCTATGATCTCGCGCTCGTGGCCGGGCAGATTCTTGCCGCGGAGAAATCGCTCGCGACGCTCGGGGTGGAGGAGCAGCTGCGCGGCGGCGGCTGGGCGGGCAAGCTGTTTGCGGGCCTGCCCGCCGGCTGGATATTATGGGGGGTGCTGGCGCTGGTCGTGATCGGCCTGTTGGTGGTCGTCGCGAAATTGCTGCCCAAGCCACCGGCGACCGGTGCGTGAGGTGCCGGGGCGAGCGGGATTACGGCCGGCGGCGGCAGGAAACTCGGAGGGCCGGATGAAACGACTAATGGCGAGGGCGCCGACTTACCCGCCGCGCACTGGTCGCATCGACCGCAGGATCGCGGGCATTTCCGCCAGCGGAACGACCTCCACGTTTTCGCGCAGTGAGATCCGCTCCCGCCCGGGGTAGACGACGAGCAACCGGTCGAGCTTCAGATCCTCGCGGGCAATCATCATCGATTTCGTGAGTCCGGGAGCGTCGCCGTATTTGAATTCCACCCCCACCCGGCGCCCGCGCCAGAAGAGCAGGAGATCAAGCTCGGCGCCTGACTGCGTAGCCCAGAAATAGGCGTCGCGCCCGCCTGTCACCCGCAAGATTTCCTCGAGCGCGAATCCCTCCCAGGCGGCGCCGAGCTTTGGGTGGGACTCGAGTTCGTCCCATGAGACGAGGCCCAGGAGCGAATGCAGCAGGCCGCTGTCACGGAGATAGATCTTGGGGGACTTCACCTGTCGTTTGCCGAGATTTTCGAACCACGGCGGAAGCTGACGCACCACCAGAGCCCCGGTGAGGATCTCGAGATGCCGTTTTACGGTCGTGTGGGCCTCACCCAGCGAGCGACCGAGTTCCGAGGCATTCCAAATCTGGCCGTGATAGTGGGCCACCATGCTCCAGAATCTCCGCAGCGTGGTGGCGGGTACTTGCACCCCGAATCTCCGCAGGTCGCGTTCGAGAAAGGTCTGGATGAAATTTTCCCGCCAGGCGGTGCTGGCGTCGTCATCCTCGGCGAGCCACGACCGAGGAAACCCCCCGCGCAACCAGAGTGATCGCATCCCGGCCGGGCCCGCCTCCGCGAGGCTGAAGCCCGTCATTTCGACCAACTCGACGCGTCCGGCCAGTGTCTCAGCCGTGTCGCGCATGAGGTCGGGCGAGGCGCTGCCGAGCAGGAGAAATCGGGCCGGCAAAGGTTTGCGGTCGGCGAGCACGCGCAAGACGGGAAACAAGGCCGGCTGCAACTGGGCTTCGTCGATCACCACCAGTCCCGTGAGCGACTCGAGCGCCGTCATCGGTTCCTCAAGGCGCCGGGCACTGCGCGGATCCTCGAGATCGAACCAGGTCGCGCCGCGCTGGGCCGCGATTTTCCTGGCGAGCGTGGTCTTGCCGCACTGCCGCGGCCCCAGCAGCGTCGCCACCGGGCTGCGCCGCAGGGCCAGCGCCACGCGTTCCGCCAGTTCCGACCGGTCGATGAGCTTTTCCATCCCTGCAAACTGAGCGATTGATGCTCAATATACAAGGACGAGTTTCCGCGTTCCGCGCGCTGGTGATCCGGCGGGGAAAGGGCCGGCGGGGACGTTCCGCCATTCTGCTTCGCCCCGCGGTTGGCGTTCCGGCGTGGGCTGGCTGAGTGTGTGATCGGTTGGCCTGGGGCCGACGCGAACTTGCGATCGAGCCACCGACGGCTGGTGCGGAAGTCCCGACGGAAGGATTGATTCAGGCCGCTTGGCGCGCAATGAGGGTCTTCCCGCGTTTCCCATGCCCGCCGATTCCCACCGCGCGTTTCTCCTCCGCGATGCCTCGCCCACTTTCGCCCACATGTGGATCGGCTGGGCGTATGCCATGCAGGGAAAATGGACCCAGGCGCGACCGGCCTTCATCAAGGCCGCTGACTTGGAAAGGACCCCGTTCGCCGGGTGGAGCCTCGGATGCTGCGACGCGATGGCCGGCCGCTCCGAAATCGTGGTGAAACTCCAAGGAGACAGCGCTTGGCATCGCCCCGACTCGTGTCAGATTTCCATCATGCCGAACGCCGACCTGACTCAACAGCGAGAGCGGGTCCGTGCTTGGGATCGGGCGGCGCCAGCACTGGAGGCCATGCGGCGCGAAGCGATTCGGCAAAGCGACGCCACCGGTATTCGCGCGGTCATCCCCACCGCGGCACTGCTCCAAAAACTCGGCGTCGAGCTCTCCGCCGAGACCGGCCTGGTCGAGCAGCAGGCGTGGTTCGCCAAGTTGCGTCATGGCTGACTTGCTCGAGGCTGCGCGGGAAATCGACGGTTATTGCCGCCGCCAGGGCTGGCGGCACTGCATCATCGGCGGCATGGCGCTGCTGCGGTGGGGTGAGCAGCGGATGACCAAGGATGTCGACCTCACGTTGCTCACGGGATTCGGGGGCGAGGAGCGCTACATCGAGGCCTTGTTGAAGGATTTTGATCCGTTGGTGGCGGACGCACTCGATTTTGCGCTGCGCAACCGCGTGCTGCCGGTCCGCACCAAGGCCGGCTTCAAGGCGGACATCGCGCTCGGCGGGCTGCCGTTCGAGGAGGAGGCGGTGAATCGGGCGACCGACTACGCGTATGCCGACGGCGTCGTGTTGCGCGTGTGCTCGGCGGAGGACCTCGTGGTGATGTCGTTTTCCGAGGTAAAACGCACCTCGACTGCATGGAGACGGCTTAGGTGCCCACCTCACGCCAGGACGCCCTTGACCAGTTCCCCGTGGACATCGGTCAGGCGGTAGTCGCGGCCCTGGAAGCGATGGACCAGCCGCGTGTGGTCGAGGCCGAGGAGATGCAGCGCGGTCGCGTTGAGATCGTGGATGTGCACGGGGTCTTTGACGATGTTGTAACTGAAATCGTCGGTCTCGCCAAAGACGTGGCCGCGTTTCACGCCGGCCCCGGCCAGCCAGATGCTGAAGCAGCGGGGATGATGATCGCGGCCGTAGTTGTCCTTGGTCAGTGTGCCCTGCGAATACACCGTGCGGCCAAACTCGCCGCCCCAGATCACGAGCGTGTCCTCCAGCAATCCGCTTTCCTTCAGCTCGGCGAGCAACGCGGCCGTGGGCTGGTCGGTGTCGTAACACTGGCTCCTGATGCCGCTGGGCAGGTTGTTGTGCTGGTCCCAGCCGCGATGATACAACTGGATGAACCGCACGCCGCGCTCCGCCAGCCGCCGTGCCAGAATGCAGTTCGCCGCGTAGGTGCCGGGTTTTTTCGACTCCGGTCCGTAGCGGTCAAAGATGTCCGCCGGCTCCTTCGACAAATCGGCCAGCTCCGGCACCGCGGCCTGCATGCGAAACGCCATTTCGTACTGGTCGATGCGCGCCTGCGTTTCGGGGTCTTGGTACTCGGCCAGTTTGATCCGGTTCAGCGCAGCGGTGTCGTCGAGCATCGCCCGGCGGCGCGCGGTGGTGATGCCGGGCGGGTTCGAGAGGAACAGCACCGGATCCGGGCCCGAACTGAACCGCACGCCCTGATGGCGCGTCGGCAGGAAACCGGAGCTCCACATGCGTTCGTGCAGCGGCTGCGCGTTGGTCGGGCCGCTGGGCCGCGAGATCATCGCCACGAACGCCGGCAGCTCGGCGTTTTCCGACCCGAGTCCGTAAGACACCCAGGATCCAAAGGCGGGCCGGCCGCCGATCTGGTGGCCGGTCTGCAGCAGCGTCATCGCCGGGTCGTGATTGATCGCCTCGGTGTGCAGCGAGCGAATGACGCAAATGTCGTCCGCAAACTTCGCCGTGTGGGGCAGCAGTTCGCTGAGCCACAGTCCCGATTTTCCGTGCTGCGAAAACTTGAAGACCGAGGGCGCGACCGGAAAGCGTTTTTGCCCCGAGGTCATCCCCGTGAGCCGCTGGCCATCGCGGATCGAGTCGGGCAGGTCCTGATCATAGAGCGGGGCGAGGCCCGGCTTGTGGTCGAACAAATCCAACTGCGAGGGTGCGCCCGCCTGCGTCAGCCAGATAATCCGCCGCGCCTTGGGGGCGAAATGCGGCGCAGTCGTGGTGGCAAACAGTCGCGGATTCAGCAACGACGCGAGCGCCGCGGCCCCGAGGCCCGCGCTGGTGCGGCTGAGAAAGTGACGGCGGGAAAGCGCGGTTTGAAATGGGTCGGCGTCCATGCGGTTCATTCCTTCATGATGACCTCGTCGAGATTGAGGAGCGTGCTGGCGACGATGGTGAAGGCGGCGAGCTCCACGGGATTCAATGCGGCAGCGAAGGACGCGTCGCCCACCGCGAGGAACGCGGTGGCGGCGGCGCGATCGGTTGCAAAATCTGCGTGGGCGCGAGCGTACGCGGCCCGGAGCACCGTCAGCTCGCCGGCCCCCGGTGCGCGTGCCAGCAGCAGGCGAAAGCCGTGAGTGAGCCGGGGCTCGATGGTGTCGCCACCCTCGAGCAGCATGCGTTGGGCGAGAAAACGCGCGGCCTCGACGTAGGTCGGGTCGTTCATCAGGTTGAGGGCCTGGAGGGGAGTGTTGGTCCGCGGGCGGCGCAGCGTGCACGCTTCGCGGAACGGCGCGTCGAACAGCAGCATCGCGGGATTCGGCACGGAGCGTTTCCAATACGTGTAGAGACTGCGGCGGTGGAGCTCGTCCCCCTTGCCGGGCACATAAACATTGTAACCGGTGCCGGCGGTCACCTGTTCGTAGAGGCCCGGCGGATGATAGGGTTTGACCGAGACCCCGCCAATTTTTCGCACGAGCAGTCCGCTGGCCGCCAGCGCCTGATCGCGCACAAACTCCGCTGGCAAACGGAAACGCGGCCCGCGGGCCAGCAGGCGGTTGCCGGGATCCCGCTCGCGCAGAGCGGGCGGGAGCTTCGAACTCTGCCGGTACGTCGCGCTCGTCACGAGGAGCCGCAGCATCGCCTTCACATCCCAGCCCGTGCGGATGAACTCCGTGGCGAGCCAGTCGAGCAGTTCCGGATGGCTCGGCAATTCGCCCTGCGAACCGAAATCCTCCGAGGTGCGCACGAGGCCCGTGCCAAAAACCGACTGCCAGAGCCGGTTCACCGTCACGCGCGCCGTCAGCGGATTCGCCGGGTCCACCAGCCAGCGCGCCAGGCCGAGGCGATTGCGCGGCTGGTCGGCGGCGAGGGCGGGCAGCGCGGCGGGGGTGGCCGCGGTGACGCGCTCGCCGGGTTTGTCATAGGCGCCGCGCAACAGCACAAAGGTCGGGCGCGGCTCGGGCATTTCCTCCATGACGAGCGTCGTGGGAATCTCCGCCTCGGCCGCGGCGATCTGCTTTTGCAGGACGCCCAGCCGGGTGCTCAGGGCGCGATGCGCGGGCTGCTGCGAGCGGTGAATAGCCGTGAGTTGCTCGTGCTCGGCCGTGGTGCGTTCGGACGGTGTCTTTTTCGTCAAGGCCACGACATTCGACGGCACGAGGACCTCGGGCTCCGCTCCGGTGACCAAGACGCGCCAGCGCGACGGCCCGCCGGCGTTCTCGACGGTCAGCTCAAGTTGGATCTCCGGTGACACATCGTCGATGACCAGGGGTGTCTCCAGCTCGAATACCGCGAGCGCCGCCCGATCGGGTTTCACCGCGAGATTGGTGCGAGTCTTGCGGTCGTTGTCCAACACCTTGGCGGTTTCGGTGGCGGCGAGCGAATCGCCCGCCGCGATGGCGTGCAATTTCAACGGCCGGCTTTTCGCGCCGACCGCGGCGGGCCGGATCACTTTCAACCCGCTCCACTGAAAATTCGCGGCGGCCGCGGTCGTCGCACACTCCAGTTGCAGCGCCGTGACGCGCCCGACCGGCAGACGCGCGCTGAGCTTGATGGTGTTGGCGCGCGTCTCCTGCGGCCCGAGGTCGACCGCGCGCGCCGGCGCATCGATTTGCGGCGGCAGATCGCCGCCGCTCGCGGTGAGGAGATCGATTGGCTCCCACGCCACGGTGGCGGCCGCCACGCGTTGGGCCCAGGCTTCGTCGCCGGCGGATGGCTCAGCGGCGAGCGCCGCAAGTTGGCCGTTCACGGTCGCGATTTCGGCGTTCATTCCGCTGAGCTTCGCCTCAATTTCCGGCGCGGGCAGTTTTAGAAAGGGCGGACTGTTCTGCCGGATCGGGGCGGAATAGTTGCCCACGCCGCGCTCGGGCACGTTGTGAAAAAACGCCTTCAGCGCGTAGAAATCGCGCTGCGTGAACGGATCGAATTTATGGTCATGACACCGCGTGCAGTTGAACGTCTGCCCGAGCCAGACCGTCGCGGTCGTCTCCACCCGGTCGGCGGTGTATTCGGCGAGAAATTCCTCCGGGATGATTCCGCCCTCCTCGTTCATCATTTGGTTACGGTGAAAGCCCGTCGCGACCCGCTGCTCGAACGTCGGGTGGGGCAGCAGGTCCCCCGCCAGCTGCTCGATCGTGAATTGGTCGAAGGGTTGATTGGCGTTGAACGCGCGGATCACCCAGTCGCGCCACACATGCATCTCGCGGTCGCGGTCGACCTGATAGCCGTTGGTGTCGGCGAAGCGCGCCGCGTCGAGCCAGTCCACCGCCAGGCGTTCGCCGAAATGCGGCGAGGCGAGCAGGCGGTCGACGATTTTCTCGTAGGCGCTCCCGGAGGTGTCCGTGATAAACGCCGCCACCTCGGCGGGGGTCGGCGGCAGGCCCGTCAGATCGAGTGACGCGCGCCGGATCAGCGTGGTGCGATCCGCCTCGGGCGACGGGGGCAGTTTTTCCGCTTCCAGACGAGCGAGGATGAAATGATCCACGGGATTGCGCGGCCAGGATGCTTGCCGCAACGCCGGCAGTGGCGCGCGTTCGGGCGGGGTAAATGCCCAGTGCGTCTCGTACGGCGCGCCTTGGGCGACCCAGCGCTTGATCAGGTCCTTCTGGCCGGGCGGGATGGTTTTGTGAGTCTCGGGCGGAGGCATCACCTCGTCCTCGTGGGTCGCGAAGAGGCGCCGGATTATTTCGCTCTCCTCCGGTTTCCCGGGCACGATCGGAATCTCGCCTGACTTTGCCGGCTTGAGCGCCTCGTCGCGCAGGTCGAGGCGCAGCTTCGCTTTGCGGGCGTTCCCATCTGGCCCGTGGCAGTGGAAGCAGGTCTCGGATAAAATCGGCCGGATGTCGCGGTTGAATTTTACGTCGTCTCCCGCCGACAGCATTGGCGTTGCTGGTGCGGCGGCCCCGACGTGGCCGGCCGCGAGCAACGCCAGCGAGGCGAGAGTAAAGAACCCCGGGGCAAGCCCCGAGGCCTTTGCCGAAAACTGTAGGCGCGGGTTTACCCCGCGATGGATCATCGGTGCGAAGGCCTCGCGGCGCAAAGCCGCTTGTGTAAGCACACCCAACCAAGCCGAAGCATGCTTCGGGGGATGGGACCCAGAGGGAATCAAGGGGAAATGGAGCTGCATCCAGCGAGGGGAGGACCTGCGGGCGAAGGGTGGGACGGATTGAACCCCAAACGCGAATTCAAATCGGCGCAAGTTCCTTGAAGCGAAACGCCGGGGAAAATCTCAAGTTCCGCGCGCTCCGCAAGTTCCCCGTTCGGCTTTGCTCCCGGCGGAAAACTCACCCCGCGATCTTCGTGTAGGGCTCGCCTTCGTTGAGCGTCAGGCGCTCCGGGCGGCCTTGGTGGCGGTAGATGAGTTTTGTGTGATCGAGGCCGAGCAGGTGAAGAATGGTCGCGTGCAGATCGTGCACGTGCAGGCGGTCTTTCACCGCGTACAATCCCAATTCGTCCGTTTCGCCAATCACCTGGCCGCCCTTCACGCCGCCGCCGGCCATCCACATCGTGAAGCCGGTCGGGTTGTGGTCGCGGCCATCGCCCTTTTCCGACATCGGCGTCCGCCCAAATTCGCCGCCCCAGACCACGAGCGTCGAATCGAGCAGCCCGCGCGCCTTCAAATCCTTCAGCAGCCCGGCAATCGGCTTGTCCGTCGCGCGACAGAGGGCGCTGTGGTTCTGCTCAATCTTGCTGTGGGCGTCCCACTTGCTGCCCGTGCCGCTGTAGAGCTGCACGAAACGCACGCCGCGTTCGACCAAGCGGCGCGCGAGGAGACAATTCCGCCCGAAGATGGTCGTCTCCTTTTCGTCGATCCCGTAGAGTTTCCGCGTGACGGCGGATTCCTTCGACAGGTCGACCGCCTCCGGCGCCTCGGCCTGCATGCGAAACGCCAGCTCGTAACTGCGGATGCGCGCGTCCAGTTCGGAGGTCTCCGGGTGCTCCTGGGCATGCTGCTGGTTCAGGTGCAGGAGATAATCCAACTTGCCCCGCTGCTGTTCCTCACTGATGCCCCGCGGCGGATTCAGATTTGGAAACGGTTCGGTGGCGGCGCCGAGCCGGATGCCCTGGTAGGCGGCGGGCATGAAGCCGGCGCCCCAGTTGCGCGGACCGCCGACGACGTTGCTGCTGTTGTCGCACAGCACGGTGAAGGCGGGGAGGTTTTGATTCACCGCGCCGAGTCCGTAATTGACCCAGCTGCCGATCGACGGACGTCCGCCGAGGATCGAACCTGTGTTCATCTGGCCGACGCCATTCGCGTGATTCAAGCCGTCGCCCCAGCACGAACGGATGACCGCGAGATCGTCCACGCATCCGGCGATGTGCGGCAGCCAGTCGGAAACCCAGATGCCGCTTTTGCCATGTTGCTTCCATTCGCGCCGGTCGGGCAGGAGCGGCGATTCGACCTCGCCCATCGCCGTAATGAGATTCTTGCTGAAACTTTCCGGCAGCTTCTGGCCGGCCATTTCGCGGAGCTTCGGCTTCGGATCGAAGGTGTCGAGCTGGCTGGGCCCGCCCTCCATGAAGAGGAAAATAACGCTTTTGGCCTTCGCGGGAAAATGCGCGGGCCGGGCCGAGGCGGGGGCCGCCGTCGCGGCGAGCGCGCGTTCGGATTCGATCAGATAGGTAAGCGCGAGCGCGCCGAATCCGGCCCCGCCGCGGAGGAGAAAATCGCGCCGGTTCAGGAGCTCTTCGATGTGGGGCGGGCGGGAGGGGCTCATGCGGGGCGGAGCGGGGCGGCCACGCCCATCAGTCGAGATAGAGAAACTCGTTGGCGTTGAACAGCAGGTGGCAGAAGTCGACCAGGGCCGCGGACTTCGCATCGAGCTGTCCGGCGGGCGCGATGTCGGAGCGAATGCTGTGGCTGTGGGGCGACGTGTCTTTGAAGAAACCCGGCTCCTCGAAGAGCCAGTAGCCCACGGTGTCCTCGCCGACCGCTTCCCGGTTCACGAGCAGTTGCTCCGGCTTGAGCGCCGCGCGCGAGAGCCGGAGGTCGTCCACCAGGCCATCCCAGACGACCGCCCTTTCCGGTTCGCGCGCCCCGATCACGAGCGGGAGATTCGACTGATGATTCGCGGTCACTTTGTGCGGCACGCGGGCGGTGGCCAGCGCGGCGCCGGCGGTCAGCTCTTTCCGATAAAACGTCACGCCCGTTTCGCTCGTGTCGCCGATCCGCAGGGAAACCGCGACGTAGTAGGGCGTGTCGAGTTCGAGGCGCAGGTTGGAGGAAATCACGTCGTAACCGCCCGCGCCGTCCTCGGCCGGGTCGCCGATCAATTCGAGGACGAGGCTCTGCGGTTTGCCGCCCGGCTTGAGGCCGGTGACCCCGAGCGACCAGCCGGGCTGGTCCTTGCGACCGTCCCAGCGGGAGACAATCGTGCGAATCGTGGCGCCTTCGTCGACGGAACGCAGCACGACATAGGCCTCGATCGTGAAATCGTAGCTGGGCATCAGCGGATTATCGGCCACCTGCAAACGCGTCTGGGCACCGGTGGGCTGCAACAACGCCGCGCGGCTCCCGGTGCGCCGGGGCATCGGCTCCATCGCCGCCGCCGCCGCCTTCACCTTGGAGGCGGCGATGCGTTGCGCCTGGGCCTGGAGGAAGGCGACGGCTTTGGGCAGCTCGAGTGACGAGGGCTCCCGGCCGAGCGCGAACCGGTAGGCGGCGGTGGCGGCGGCCGGGGTGTCGTGCGTCGTGGATTTTGCGATACGAGTGGCGAGGGTCTGGGCGCGCTGCAACGTGTATTGGCCGTTGATGAGCAGCAGCGCCTGCGACGGGGTGGTGGTCACGTTGCGCTGCGGCGTGCTGGTGTACGCATCCGGGGGGTCAAAGACCTCCAGAAGCGGATCGCGGCTGTTGCGCAGCCACTTGGTGTAGACGGTCCGCCGCGGCTTCGACGGATCGACACTGGGACCGCCCGTGGAGGGATCAAGTTCGCCGCTGGCGGCGAGCATGGAGTCCCGAATTTGTTCGGCCTCCAGCCGCCGCACGTTCATGCGCCAGAGCAGCCGGTTTTCCGGATCCTTCGTCCGCGCAATCTCGGTCGGCGGGGTCAGCGCCGACTGGCGGTAGGCCGCCGAGGTCAGAATCAGGCGCTGGAGGGATTTCACACTCCACTCGTGCTCGACGAAATAACCGGCCAGCCAGTCGAGCAGCTCGGGGTGGGTCGGCTGCTCTCCGAGGTGACCGAAATCGCTCGGGGTCGCGACGATGCCCTGGCCAAACAGGCGCTGCCAGATGCGGTTCACCATCACCCGCGAGGTGAAGCGGTTGTCCGGCTGCGCCAGCCAGCGCGCGAGCGCGGCGCGGCGGCCGGTGGTGGCGGGCGACGCAAGCATCGGGAGGATGGTCGCGGGCGCCGGATCGAGCAGCGAAAGAAACCCAGGCGGGATGTCTTCGCGGGCGCCGCGCTTGGGGATCGCGTTCAACGGGGCGATCGGCCCGATGTCCGAAACCAGTTGCGTCGTCGGCGGCGGGTCCGGCTTGAACTCGTCAAACTTGGCGAGCGCCTGGTGCAGGGCATCGAGCTTCTCCTTGCTCGCGCCCTTGAATTTGCCGTCCAGACGCTTGAATTCGTAGGTGACCTGGTTGTACGCGAGGTCGTTGATTTGCCGCTCGAGCGGCGTTCTTTCGGCGGCGGGCTTGGCCATGATGGCTTGGATCTCCTTGGGAAATTTCTCGATGACACCCCTGGCCGTCCGGTCGCGCACCGGTTGCTCGAGCTCGGCGATCTGGGTGCGGATCGCGGCCGTCATCTCCTCCCATTGGGCGAGCTTGCGTCGGTACTCGGCGAGTTTCTGCGGCGGCGTCAGGGGCACGTCGTCACGCTGCGACAGCGGGGCGAAAAACGCCCGGAACCGAAAATAGTCCTTCTGGGAAATCGGATCGAATTTGTGATCGTGGCAGCGGGCGCACTGCAGGCCCAGGCCCAGGAACGCGTCACTCGTCACATCGGTGAGGTCGTTGATCAGGCCCGCCCACTGGGTGGCAACGTCGCGCTGGTTGTATTCGTAAATCGTCTGCCGCAAATAGCCGGTGGCCACGAGGGCCTCGGGGTTTTCCGGCCACAGTTCGTCCGCGGCGATCTGCTCCATCAGGAACCGGTTGTAGGGTTTGTCCTCGTTGAAACTGCGGATGACATAATCGCGGTAACGCCACGCCGTGGGGCGGAATTCATCCAGCTTGAATCCGTCCGACTCGGCGAAACGCACCAGGTCGAGCCAGTGCCGGCCCCACTTCTCGCCGTAACCCGGGTGGCGCAAGAGAACGTCCACTACCTTTTCATACGCATCCGGCGCCGGATCGGAAACGAAGCGCCGCACCTCTTCCGCCGCGGGCGGCAGGCCGATGACGTCGAAATACACCCGGCGAATCAGGACGCCCCGTTCGGCGGGCGGGGATGAGGCCAGGCCCTCCGCCTCCAGCCGGGCGAGAATGAAGCGGTCGATCGGGTGGTCCGGCCCGGGCGAATTTCTCACCGCGGGCACCACCGGACGAGTCACCGGTTGAAACGACCACCAATCCTTGTCCTCGGCGGTGCTCCGGCGGCGATGCAGACGTTCCGTTCCCGCGGCCACCGGCCGGGGCGCGCCCATTTTAACCCACTCGGTCAGGTCCGCAATCTGCTCGTCGGAAAGTTTCTTCCCCTTCGGCGGCATTTGGAGATCCGGATCGGTGTAGCGGATCGCCGTGACGAACAAGCTCTCGTCGGGCTGGCCTGGCACCAGCGCCGGCCCGGAGTCACCGCCCTTCAGCGTTGCCGCATGGGAGTCCAGCAACAGGCCGCCTTTGATCTTGTCGGCCTCGTGGCTGTGGCACTTGTAGCAGGTCTCGACGAGAATCGGTTGAATCTTCTTTTCGAAAAACTCCACGCCGTCCGCGGCGGATGCGGCCACGGCGGCGTGGACGGGGAGGGTCGCCAGCAGCAGCAACGCTTGGTGCCAAAACCGAACGGGCCGCGCGTGGACGAAGCGCCGATCGCCGGGGCACAGACACGCCTGACCGGCCGGGGCATTTTCGCGAGAGCTCATGGGGTCTTAGGATATTTGGAGTGCGGGGCCGCGTTGTAAACAGACATTTTGACCGCGGAGGAGATGGGTGCATCTGCCGATTGGCAGTGGCCGACCGATGGAGTGCGGGTGCCCTCACCCGCCATTCGAAGGAATGCGCGGCGAGGGCACCGCGCCCCCAGTGAATTCACCGACCGGCAGATGCGCCCGACGAGAGACGCCGAGGAACGCACTTGCGCCGCCGCACCGACGCGACGCATTGTCTCGCCTCCGTTTCTCACCCCCGAACCCGCCGATGCCCGCTCCTGCCTCACCGATGGATGCCGCCGGTGCCGCCCGCCCGGCCGCCACTCCGGGGCCCCGCCGGGCGCGACCGATCTATCGCGTGTTCGTGAGTTCGACCTGGCTCGACTTGCAGCCGGAGCGGCGCGCGTTGATGGAGGCGTTGAACCGCATGGAGGAGATGCGGTTCGTCGGCATGGAATTTTTCGGCAACCGGCCCGACGACACGCACGACGCGTCGATCGACCAGGTGAACGTGTGCGAGCTGTTCGTCGCCATCATCGGTCATCGCTACGGCTCGGGGATCACCGAGGCGGAGTATCGTCGTGCGCGGGAACTCGGGCTCCCGTGTTTCGTGTATTTCAAGCATGGAGACACGGCGCGGCCGGAGCTGACCGACGGTGATCCGGCGCTCGCGGCGAAGCTCGCGGCCTTCAAGCAGGATCTGCTGCGCGGCCACACGGTGAAGGACTTCACGCGCCCGGAGGAGCTTTCGGCCAACGCGACGGCGGATCTGCACAACTGGGTCGCGGCGCGCTGGATTTCGGTGGAGCGCGAGGCGCCGGTGGAAGCGCGCCCACCGCCGGCGGCACCGGATGCCGATCGCACGAATGTGCTCCGGCTGCTCGAGCGCATCGAACAAGACTGGATCCAGGGCGTGCTCGAAGCGTCGTTGCATCACAAGGCGTGGCTCGAACTCGGGCTCGACTGGCGGGAGGACGCGGTCGAGCATCCGTGGGATCGCATCGTGGTCGCGCCCAACCGCCCGATCAAGACGCTGAGCACGGAGGACAGCATCACCGGGGTGTTCGACTCGGCGCAAAACACGCTGCTGGTCCTCGGCGAGCCGGGCGCGGGCAAGACGACGACCGTCCTGGAACTCGCGCGCGACCTGACCGCGCGGGCCCGAGCGTCGGCGCATGAGCCCGCGCCGGTCGTGCTCGCGCTTTCGACGTGGCGGGGCGCGCAGAAGGACTTTGCCGACTGGCTCATCGCCGAACTCGGCTTGCGCTACCAGGTGCCGAAGCGGGTCGCGCGGTCGTGGCTCGACAACGGCCGTCTCGTGCTCGTGCTCGATGGCCTCGACGAAGTGGCGTTGGATCGCCGGGCGGCGTGTGTCGAAGCGATCAACGCGTTTGAGCAGGCGCATCACCCGCCGGGGCTGGCGGTCACGTGCCGCGTGGCGGAATACGACGCGCTCACGGTGAAGCTCCGGCTGCGCGCCGCGATCTGCCTGCAGCCGCTCACGCCGGCGCAAATCGAGCGCTACTTCGCGGCGGCGGGCGCCGGCTTGGATCATTTGCGGCTGGCGATGCGCGACGATGCCGGGCTGCGCGAGCTCGCGCGCAGCCCGCTCATGTTGAGTGTGATGGCGATGGCGTGGCGCGATGCCCCGGCGATGGCGGTACGCGATCAAAGCGAAACCCCGATCGAAGAGCGGCGGCGGCAGCTCTTCGATGCCTATGTGCAGGCGGCCATGAGCCGGCGCGGCAAGACGACGGGCGGGTATACGGTGGAACAAACCGTCAAGTGGCTGACGTGGCTCGCCTGCCGGATGAAGGAAAATGGGCACACCCTGTTCGCGGTGGAGCAATTGCAGCCGGGATGGCTGGACGGGGCACGGCGGCAGTTTGGGTATTTTCTCACGACGCGGCTGCTCGGCACGATCGGGCTCGCGTTGCCGTTCTTGTTTCTGAAAATTCCGGTCGTCGCCAAAGTAATGGTCGCCGGGGTGAGTCTGGCGCTGGGCGGCTTCATGGGCGCGGTCGATTTCGGATTCGCCCGCGACGGGTGGGGCGGAAGGAGGCGCGCCTCCCTTCGCTTCTGGACGCTCTTTATAGCGATGCTCATCTTGGTCGCTGGTTGGGTGGCCAGCAACGCGGGGTCAAAATCGATTCAGTTCAGTATTATCTATCTCGTCATGGCCGGTTTCGCGTTTTGCGTGCCGCTCGACGTTCGGGCCCTTGATATCAAGCCGACGGGCAGCATGCAGTGGTCGTGGCGCCTCGCGCTCGACCGCGCCGGGGTTGGATGGGTGGTCGTGAGCTTCATCGTGACTGCGGTTGTTCTCAGCCGGTTCAGTGAGAAAGTGTCCCAAGGGGGATGGACGGCTGGTTTCAACCAGTTGGGTGGCGCGGCTTACTTTTGCGGGTTGGCGCTGGCGGCTGGGTTGATCGCGATCGGGTGGAGACGCCTTCGGCCGCGACGAAACGTGCTAAACGTCGCCCTGGCGATCGCCCTGATCTTACTCGGCGGTCAGATCGGCGGAGTGATCGGCGGCGCGATTGGCTCCCACCCTTCGTCTGAATGGAGCTGGCAGCTTCTGCTGGCCCCATTCACTCCGGCGATCCTCTTCGGGGTGTTTTGCGGCTTCGCCTCCACCCTGATTGACCCGGCGCGCCCGCAGCAGGCCGGCGCCTGGTTCTGGCTGCGGGTGCCAGTGCTGGCGTTTCTCGTCATCGGGTTTGTGATGCTGATCCCGGGGCTGATCGGGCTCTACACCGTGTGGGCCGAATTGCAGCAGTCGGGTCAATTGGCCAAGAGTGTGTGGGCGGCGGTGGGGGTCGGTGCGGCGTGCGGGCTGGTGGCATTTTTCCGCTTTGGCGGTTTTAATGGCGCACAGCATTTCTTCCTGCGCTGGCAGCTCAGCCGCAGCGGAAATCTGCCACCCAAGGCCGAGTCGTTCTTCAACCACGCGGCGCAACTCGCACTGCTGCAAAAGGTGGGCCTGGGTTATCGTTTTGTTCACGCGCTGCTACTCGAGCATCTGGCGGTGACGAAGGGAGGAGCCGCCGCGCGCGGGGCCGCCCAGACGCTCGAAGAATCAGCTCTGCTACCCGGGCGGTGCGCGAATGAACGGCCGCGCCTGAGGAAGGTGGGAAGTGCGCTGCGCAGCATCGCACTGACGGGCCTGGTCTCCGGTCTGGGGCTCACCCTCTTCGTCATGGCCGCTTCGCTCTTCGCCCACTGGCGCAGCGGAAAATCGAAAGGGGCGTGGGACCACGACGGCTTTTATGTCGGGGTGTTCATGCTGATGTTTTGGTTGGCGATTCCCGTGCTGCTGTTGAGTGCGCGGTGGCTGTGGAGCCGGTCCTGGCGCTGGCTGGGTGGCGGTTATCTCGCGCTGGCGCTCGCCCTCGCCTATCTCGCGGCCGACGATCCGGTGATTCGCCGACCCATCAGCCCGGAGACCGTCGCTCCGGCGTTTCCCGGTGCGGAAAAAAGCTACGAAGTGCTGATGCGTTACGGCGTGCGGCATCCCGCGGCAAAAAAATTCAAGTTTCCTGGCTTCAAAATCGTCGCGAGTCCGGAGTATCCGAAGGCCTGGCGGGACGGTCTGATCCAACACCGCGCCGAGATCGAAACCAACTGGTCAACGCTCGCGCCGGTGCGCGAGTGGATCACCGAACTCAACGCGTTCGACCGGATCGGCGATTTGAGCAAAACACTATCCGACGTGGAAGTGGTCTCTTGGTCGCCGGTGCGCTCGTATCGGCAGCACGCCGCGGCGATCGCAAGCCTGCAGGCGATCGCCGGGCAGGGTGACGCCGCTCTGGCCACGCTGCTGCCGTTGCTGGAAGTTGGGTGCAAACTGGAAACCTCGTCGCGGCATCGCTTTAATTTCGATTCGGCGCGGCTGATGCAAAATCAGGCCGTCGCGACCGCGCAATTTGTGCTCGATACCACGTCCGTCTCGGCTGCGGCCCGGGCCCGTTTTGCCGCGGCGCTGGTTGGCCGGAGTGGCGGCCCGGCTGGGGCGCGTCATCTATTTGTTATGAGGCACGCGGAAATCGTCGACGCCATGCCTTCGTTCGGGCGCGCCGTCCTGGTTTGGAACGAGATTGGTTTTGACGCCTTGCGTCGGCCGCTCGACCTGGTGGGGCCGTTTGTTTTCAACCGCCGCGCCACCCTCAATTCATTCGGCGATTTATTCGCTGACCTGGAAGAATTCGCCGCCAATCGGGAAGCGAAGAAGGCGGAAGAGCGCACAGCGGAGTTTCTGGCCGAGGGCAGCCGACGGCTTTTCAAAAACATCGGTGCGTCGTGGCTCAACCCGCAGGTTGTTGCCCAGATCGCTTTGCGGAACAATGAGCGGTTGATCAGGATTTACTGGGCCCTCGAAGACCGCCGCACGGCGCTCCACACGCGATTGATCGCTCCCTGAGGAACGATCAAAATTGTCGCAGCGATGCACGATGCGGTCGGATAGCAGCACACCAATAGGGGTGAAATCTTCGCCCTTTCGGGCCGCCTTCGTCGGGGCTAACCTCGAGGTGGCCGCCCCCCGACAAGTCGGGGACGGAAATTTCTCTGGGAACAATATTTTCCGAGGAACCCCCTGCTTGGCTCCCGATGTCCGGCCCGCGTTTGCTCGCGGTGCCACTCGCCAAACTCTGGACGAGATCGGGGCGGGGAATGGCAGCAGCCGAGCCCGCCCAGCCCGCCGAGCCCGGCTAATGATAGGGAACCATCCCGACCTCCTCCAATTGCCTCATGCCACCCCACCCTCCCCGTAAACACAGGGTAGACGAACGTTCGTTCTCAAACTAGACAGTCGTCAGTTGCTTGGATCAGGCTTCTGCCGTTGCAGCGACGACCGCGGTTCTCAGCATGGCTCGTCGTTCGATTTACCCACGCCTTCCCCCGCCCAAACCCCCGCACCCAACTCCGCCCATGAAATCCTCCACAACGCGCTCGTGGTTCACGAGCATGATGGTGATGCTCGGCTCCCCCGCCGCCCTCGCCCAAAACGTCCCCGTCGCTCCTCCAGCCACGCCGTCTTCTTCCGGCGCCATCCTCCTCACCCCATTCGAAGTCTCCTCCGACAAGGACAACGGCTACGCCGCCACCGAGACACTCGCCGGCACGCGCATGCGTACGAGTCTCCGCGACGTCGGTGCGTCGCTCAGTATCCTCACGCCCGAATTCATGCGGGATCTTGGCGTCAACTCCTTCGACCAAGCCTTGCTGTATACCCCGAGCGTCGACGGCGTGGAGGGAGACAACACCGACAACAATCGCGCCTCCGGCAACCAGATGCGCTTCGGGACCGGCCAGTCCTATTCGATCCGCGGTTTTATCACGAACGCCGGCAATCAGTCCGCTTCCCATGACTTCTTCTCCGCGCTGGACCCCGCGGATAACTATAACTTGGAGCGCGTCACCCTCTCGCTCGGGCCGAACGCGTTGTTGATCGGGGTGGGCAGTCCGCAGGGCACCGCCGTCACCTCGACCAAACGGGCCCTCTTAACGAGGAGGAAGTTCGACGTGCAGACCCAGTTCGACACCAACGGATCTCGGCGCGTGGCGTTCGACTTCAATCAGCCGCTGATCAAGGACAAGCTGGGCATCCGGCTCAACGTGCTGCACGACGAAGCCCGGGAATTCCGGAAGTATGAAGGCAAGAATCAGGAGCGCCTCACCGTCAGCGTCACGGCCAGGCCGTGGGCCAACACCAAGTTCACGCTCAATCATGAGAGTTACACGCTGGGCACGAACGCGGCGAGTTTGACGTGGGGCTTCGACGGAGCGGCGCTGCGCTGGGCGGCGGCCGGAAAGCCGACCATCAACTTTGTGCCGATCCCGTCGTGGACCAACAACACCCCTGCGGCCTATGTCGATGCCGCTGGGAACCGTATTCCGGTCGCGCGGGGCGTCGTGGACGAAGACGGATTCGTCGATTCCCGCACCGACTTCGATCCGACCCTGGCGTTGGGCCAAACCGGCGGTAACACCCAAACCTGGGTTGTCGGCCTGAATGTGCCCAACCAGATGATGAATCTGCGCTATCAGGCCAACCTGAGCGCCGCCACGTTTAGCGGGCAAAACAGCACCAACTACCAATCGAAAGATCCCTGGGCCACTTTCGGCCTGGCCAAGGACGCGTATCTCAACGGCGGCACCTGGGACGAGCCCTCCAACAAGCAGCACGGCCGTTGGAGTCAGCTCCTGTTCGAGCAAAAGCTGGCCGAGAATCTCTTTCTCGAAATGGGGGCCAATCTCGCGCTGCACAAGCAGACGAGGGATACGACCAACTTCATCAACGTCTCGATCGATCCGAACCGTTATCTGCCCGACCGCACCCTCAATCCGGGCTACCTCGTGCCCTTCGCCACCGCCAACGCGCAGCAGCGCCCGGTCAAGACCCGTGCGGCGGAATACCGCGCCACCCTGTCCTACGAACTCGATTTGACCAAGCGCCACCGCTGGTTCGGCCGGCACAATTTTTCCGGACTCTGGCAACACACGCGCAACGATGCCGAGGAGGAAGTCACCGGCCTGCGAAACCTCGCTAGCGTCAGCCTTCCCGCCACGGCCGCGAGCGGTTGGTCGGGCGATGTCTTGAATGGTGCGAACGCCATCGGCTTTCGGGCGTATTTCGTGAATGGCAACATGCCCATCCTCCCCGACCTGATTCAGGCCAAGAACCACATCCCGCTGCTCAACAGCTACGGCAAACTCGTGGGCTATAGCGCGAACGAACAGGCGCCGATCAATCTCCGCAGCATGACCAGCCTGAATGTGCTCAAGAGCAAGTTCCTCGACGACGCGATCTCGCTCGGCTGGCAGGCCCGTTGGTTCGGCAACCGCCTCGTCACGGTCGCGGGCTATCGGCAGGACAAGACCAAGAGTTTCGGGGTGCCGACCGTGCGCAATGTCGTCCATCCCGAGATCCCCGGCTCGGCCACTGATCTGCTGAAGCAGAGTTTCGCCTCAGCCAGCGCCGTCGAGTATAACCCCAACCCGTCGATTGTCTCGAGCGGCCTCACGCGCACTTACGGTGGCGTTTATCATGCGTTGTCCTGGCTGTCGCTCACCTATAGCCGCTCGAGCAACTTTTTGCCGGTGACCAATGCCTCGTGGATCAACGCCCTGGGCCAGCCCCCCCCCAATTCGGAGGGCACGACCGTGGACTACGGCATCCGGCTTTCCCTCCTGCAGAACAAATTGTCCGTGGGCTTGAGCAATTTCGAGACCTCGGCCGCCAATCAGGCGCGTAACGCCAACGCCAGTGTGGGCGGTCTCCGCAACGTCCTGACGCGCCTGCGGACCTACAAGCTCGCGGGCGATCCCTACTTTACCGACCTGGCGGCCTCGGGCGTTTATCCCGTTGATACCGGTAACGTGTCCGACACTTGGAGCTATGTCGCGAAGGGCTACGAGCTGAATGTCGTCTTCAACCCGTCCCGCAACTGGCGCATCTCCCTCTCCGGGAGCAAGAATGAGAATGTGCTCGGCGACCACCTGCTCGGCGTCGGCTCCTACCTCTATACCGACTCGAAATTTCAGGGTCTGGGCACCTGGAAAAAATTCGCGGCGGAGCTCCACAAGGTCGAGGCCGGCCAGCGGTCCACGATCTTCGCGCTCGATCCGACCATCCCGGCCAATGTCACGCTGGCCGCCGCCGATGCGCTCTACCTCGACCAACAGATCGCCGCGCAGGAGAGAGGGTATCTCGATGACCAGGCCCTCAACGGCGTGACGACTTCGCGCGCGGGCAAATACGCGTTCAACGGGCTCATCACGCGGTCTTTTTCCGAAGGACGCCTCAAGGGCTGGAGCACCGGCGTCAACTTCCGCTGGCGGAGTCCTGGCAACATCGGCTACGAGCGTTTCCCCGACGCGACCGGTGCGCCCGTCGGCAACCTCGATGTGACCCGCCCGCTCGAAGGGAAGGAGTTCTGGGATGTGGGGGCGATGGTCTCCCACACGCGCCGCATCTTCGGCAACGTCAACCTGCGGCTGCAGCTCAACATTCAGAATCTGCCGAACTGGCAGACCCCTCAGCTCGTGCGGACCGGCTACGACACCAATGCCATTTATGGCACCACGAACGCGATTGTCCCGATCACGTGGCAGCTCCGCCGGCCCCGGAACTTCATTCTGACGTCCACATTTGAATTCTGATCAGCGCGAACGCACCCAAGAACGGTTCGGAAACAGTTCACCTTCCATTTCCCTCCATCCCATGTCGCCCCCCAACCAACTCCGACGAACCATGAACCAAGCCAAGCGATTCGCTCGTTTTGCCATTGTTGTGTCCTGCCTGACCGGCGCCCTCGCCCTGACCTCTGTGGCTGGCGCTGCCGATGCCACCGGCACGATCACCGGGCGCGTCCAAAGCAAGATCACCGGTGACTACCTGGAGAAAGCCCGGGTCACCATCAAGGGATCCGGTGTCGTGACCACGAGTGACGACGGAGGTTTCTTTCAACTCCGGGGAGTGCCGGGCGGCACTGTAACCGTCGAGGCTACGTTCACGGGCTTCGACTCAGAGGCGGCCACCGTCACCGTCCTCGCCGGCCGGGAAGCGGTCCAGAATTTCAGCCTGACGGGCCGAAGTTCCACCAAGGATGGCGTCGTGAAACTCGATGCCTTCACGGTGGCCTCGACTCGCGAAACGAACGCCGCCGCCATCGCCGTCAACGAGCAGCGCAATTCGCTCTCCCAAAAAAGCGTCATCAGTGCCGACCAGTTCGGAACCATTCCCGACAACAATCCGGGCGAGCTGATGAAGTGGCTGCCGGGCGTCAGCGTGGAGTATTTCGCGAACAACATCACCGGCGTCAGCGTGCGCGGGCTGGATTCGGCGAACACGGAAGTCACCTTTGACGGCATGCCGATGGCGTCGGCGTCCACCGCCACGGGATCGGGCGTCAACCAGGGCAGAAGCTTCGAAATGGTCGGCGCCTCGTCGGCCGATATCGCGCGCGTCGAGGTTCGACAATTGCGCACCGCGGAGGACAGCTCCAACGCGCTGGGCGGCTCGGTCAATCTCGTGCGCCGCACCGCGTTCGAGGCGAGCAAGCCACGCCTGACCTACAATGCACTCTACACCAGCCACTCGGAGGAACTCTCCCTCACCCGGCGGCCCGGAATCCGCGATACCCAGATGCAGGGCTGGCGGCCCAATATCAAACTGACGTGGACGCACCCGGTCTCCAAGACCTTCGGCTACGCGATCACCCTCGCGCACAACGACGTCCTGGCCCGCGTGCATTGGTCGTCACCCAGTTGGAACTACGGCACGGCGGCCCAGGCCGCGAGCGCCGAGGCCCGCCGAACGGCGAACCAGGCGCTGACGACCGTCAGTGTATTGAATCCTCAACTCACCAGCGATCTGCTCCACGACAACCCGAAGCAGGATATCACCGACAGCGGCTCGGTGAAGTTCGACTGGCGGCCGCGCCCGGAGCTGCGCCTGTCCTACTCCCTCGCCGCGAGCAAATATCAGGAGCGGGCGGGTGATGAGGTGCGCTTCATCTGGAACGCCGGCAACCAGACCAACACGAATCTGAATTCCGCCCTGGGCACGCCCGGGACCAACGGTCTCGCCGCCGATGGCAGCTATGCGACCTACGGCAACCTCGGAGCCGGATCGATTCGCTACAACGTGTTCGAAGGCTGGCGCAACGGCATCAAGCCGGTCCTCGGCAACACGATCGAGGCCGAATGGCGGAAGGACCTCTGGACGATCAGTGCCCGCGGCTCGTATTCAACCTCCAAGCACTCCTTCCGGGACACGGACCACGGCTTTTTCCAGAGCACCAACATGAACGGGACGACGCAGCTCAACCTGGGCATCGGCACCGGCACCGCCAATCCGCAGCGCATCACGGTCAATTTGCTGCAGCGCGATTACAAGATGTCCCAGGACGTGCGCGCCTACGACACGCCCTTGGGCGCGACGGCACCCGCCGCCGAGGTCGATTGGGCCAATCTGCGCAGCATGTATATCGGTGGCGCCGTCTCCCGCCCCTCGGACTTGCGCGAAAGCATCGGCGCCGTCCGCATCTGGGCCAAACGCGACCTGCGCTTCCGCCATCCGGTTTCGATCCGGCTCGGCCTCGACTACACCGAGCAGTTCCGCAACCTTGAGCGCTACGACGCCAACCTCTGGACCTTTGTCGGGGCCGACGGCGTGGCCGGTCTCAACCCCGCCACCGGGCGCTCGGACGACACCGCGGATCAGATCGCCGCGGTCAACATCCGCCCCGAGCGCGACACCTACTACGGATCCCCCGCGGTCTCGCGTCTGAGCTTCCGGCGGTTGTATGACCTCTACCGGGCGAACCCCACCTGGTTTCAGTATCGCGATGCCGAGTCCCATCGCTTCTCGACCGTCAGTCCCTATGAAATAAACGAAAAGACGACGGCGACGTATCTGGAATTCACCGGTTCCTTCATCGGCAACCGGCTCAAATACATCGGAGGAGTCCGCTATGAGAAAGCCGAAGCGTGGGGCCGGGGCTCGCTGGATCGCGGCGCGCGTGCGGTCGCCGCCATCACGGATCCACTGCTGCAATCGCAGGTCCGCTACGTGCGCAAGGGCGCGCGCGGCTCCGGCGAAAATGACGGGATGTTCCCCAGTTTGGAAACCACGTTGGCCCTGAGCGAGAATCTGCTCTTTCGGCTCGGCTACGCCAAGACGCAGGCCAAAAACCGCTTTCAACGTTCGGTCATCCCCAGCACGAGCTATGATTTGAACCCGGTCACCTCCGGGACGTTCAGCGGCATCGCGCTGGGCACCGTCAACCGGCCCAACCCCGATCTGGTGCCGTGGACCGGGCAGAATTTCGAGACGCACCTCGAGTGGTATACCCGCCAGGGCGGCATCATCAGCGTGGGCGCGTTTCGGAAAAACATCTCCAACGTTCAGGTGCAACGCACCATCCTCCTCGATACGCCGGAAAAACTGGCGATGCTCGATCTCGAGCCCTCGTTCGCAGATTTCCAATCCACCACCTGGATCAACGAAGGTGTCGGCCGGATCGACGGCGCCGAGGCCGAGATCCGGCAGCGGCTGGATGACTGGGTGCCGCGCTTCGCGCGCGGCTTCACCTTCACCGGCAGTTTCAACTACAACAACCTTTACAAGTTCAACTACGCCGGCGGCAACATTGGCGGCGACTTCGCGAATTTCTACGAGACGCAGGGCAAGGCCTCCCTCAAATTCAACCGGGGACGATTCAGCGGCACCGTGGGCGTCATTCGCAATGGCCGGATCTACCGCCAGCGCCAGGACGCCGTCGGCTACGAAGGCCATCGCTTCTATCCGCCCAACACCACGGTGGACTTCAATCTCGACTACGGGGTCACCAAATGGGCCCGCCTCTTCCTCTCCGGCCGCAATATCACCAACGCGCAAAAAATAGCCGTGCGGGAGGTCGCCGGCTCGCCCGACTGGAGCACGTTTGCCGTGGCGAACAACCTTGGCGTGACGTTTACTGCGGGCATCACCGGCGCCTTCTAAGTGCGTTGCTTGAACCCTGCTCCCGCGACTCGCTCGCTCGACCAATTCCGGCCATGGCACTCCGGCTCTCCGGCTCGCGGCCGCGCTCTCCATGGCGCTGCATTGTCGTGTTTGGGGAACGTCGCGGCGGCCCAGAGCGATCGCCCCACGCCGCCTCTCCGCCGATCCGCTTTGCGTCGTTCCGGCGAGTGGCAACTTCGCCCTCCAGTCCGATTCACCGGCACTCAAGCTCGGTTTCATCCCGATCGATCCGTCCAAGATCGGCCTGAGCGCCGCGCCGTGAGCAACCCGCCCAAATCATGACCGGAGAGTTCACCACCGCCTTTATCGCTCATTCCCGCATGCGTCGTCTTTTTCTCCTGCTCGTCTGCCTGGCCGGCTTGGCCGGCGCCGCCTCGTCGGCCGAAAACGCGCGCCCCAACATCCTCTTCATCTTCGCCGACGACTGGGGTTGGGGCGACCTTTCGTCGCACGGGCATCCGTACCTGCAGACGCCGCACCTCGATCGCCTCGCAACGCAGGGCACGGACTTCCGCCAGTTCACCGTCGCGGGCAGCGTCTGCTCGCCGAGCCGGGCGGCGATCCTGACCGGACAGTTTCCCGCGCGCTTCAGCATCCATGGGCACTTCGCCACGGTGCAGAGCCACGCGCAGCGCGGCATGCCCGACTGGCTGAACCCGAAGGCCGTGCTGCTGCCGCGATTGCTCCAGCAGGCGGGCTACGCGACGGCGCACTATGGGAAATGGCACCTCACGAACATCATGGTGCCCGATGCCCCGCTGCCGTCGGCCTACGGTTACGACGCCTACGGGGTGTTCAACGCCCCCGGCCCGCAGATGCCGGTGCACGACGACGTGAAGAACTCGATCGCCTTCATCGAGCGGAGCCACGCGGCCGGAAAACCGTTCTTCCTCAACCTCTGGATCCACGAGCCCCACACGCCACACTATCCAAAACCCGAATACCTGGAAAAATTCGCCCATCTCCCCGACGAGGCGCAGCGGGTCTACGCGGCCGTGATCGCGCACGCCGATGCGCGCATCGGCGAACTGCTGGCCGCGCTCGACCGACTCGGTCTCGCAAAAAACACGCTCGTCGTCTTCAGCTCCGACAACGGCCCGGAAAACACCGGCCCGGTCGATCGCCGGATGGGCGAAGATGAATCCACCGGCCCCGGGTTCAGCACCTGGGCCTCGGTGGGCACCACGGGCGGCCACCGCGGGCGCAAACGCTCCCTGCTCCAAGGCGGCATCGGCGTGCCCTTTCTCGCCCGCTGGCCGGGCAAGATTGCCGCCGGCAAAGTTGACGACACCACTCCGCTCACCGCCGTCGATCTGCTGCCGACGTTCTGCGCCCTCGCCGGCGCCAAGCTGCCGGCGGGTTACGCCCCCGACGGCATCGATCAGAGCGCGGCGTTACTGGGCCAACCGACCGCGACGCGCACCAAGCCGATCTTCTGGCAGTGGACCACCGCCGCCAAGACCGGCGACAACTGGCCTGCGCTCGCCGTGTGGGACGGCCAGAGCAAGCTGCTCGTCGGCAAGGATCCCCAGCAGGTCGAGCTGTTCCGTGTTCCCGCTGATCGCTTGGAGAAAAGCAACCTGCACTCCACAGAGGCCGCCGAAGTGCAACGGCTGCGCACCCTCCTGGCCGCCTGGACTGCCACCCTGCCGGCCAAAGCCGATCCGGCGTGTTTTTCCGCCACGCGGGCCAAATAAGCCAGGAGCCAACACGGGGTCAAAACGTGAACCGTGAATGCGCCGGAGATCCCGGCCGCTCAAGTCACGATTCACGACTTGACCCCATCCGGCCGGCCACGCCGCATGCAAGGCCGTGAGTTCCCCGACGATTTGCCGCTCCTCCGCTCCATCGTTGATGGTGCTACGAGCCCGGGATCACCGTTTGCTTGAATCGATCGATGGCCTGGCGCATCCGTGCGGTGATTTCGGGATTCGCAGTGGCGACGTTCGTGGTTTCCTTCAGGTCATCTCTGAGGTTGTAAAGCTGAAGGTCGTCGCCCTTCAAAATCATCTTCCAGTCACCATGACGCATCGCCGTGCCGAGCTTGGGCTCGTAGCCGAAAAAGAGGTCGCGGGGGGCCAGGGGCTTGCCGTGCAAGAAGTGTTCCTTGGCGCTGATGCCATCGAGGTGGGTCGGGTTGCCATTTGAGATTCCAGCGATCTCGGTCAGGGTCGGGAAGAGATCAAACCCGGCCAGCAAGGCATCCGACTTTATGCCAGCCCCGATCTTGCCGGGCCACCAAGCCACGGCCGGCACCCGGTGTCCTCCCTCGTAATGGCTGAACTTGCCGCCACGATAGGGCCGTTCGGCCGGACTCATCCGCACGTCGCCGTTGTCCGACCAGAAGAACACCAGCGTGTCTTGGGCAAGTCCCAACTGGCTGACGGTGTCCAGAACCTTGCCGACACTTCGGTCCAGATCCTCGAGGATCCTCTGGTATCGCGGCCGGTTGACATCGTTTACCGCGTTTGGATTCCAACCCGGCTCACGTTTCTCCGGCGTATCGTCCCGGGTCTGGTAGGGATTATGAACCGCCTGGTGCGCGACGTAGAGAAAGAACGGCTGGTCTTTGTGCCGCTTGATGAAATCCACACTCTTATCGGTGATGACGTCCGTCGAGTAGCCTTTCACTTCCTGCGTCTCCAGCCCGTTGCGCCAGGCGCCGTGCAGGTGGTAATCCGCCCCGCCATGGAGGAAGCCGACGAATTCATTGAAACCGAGGTGGAGGGGATTGAACTTTTTCTCATAACCACAATGCCATTTGCCGAACAGCGCCGTCGCGTAGCCGTTTTTTTGAAACACCCGCGCAATGGTCGGCGTTGCTGGGGGAATCCCTGCGTCCGGTTCATTCTTGCCGACAATCACATCAATAATGCCGACGCGCTGCTGATAGCGCCCGGTGAGAAACGCGGCGCGGGTGGGGCTGCACACCGACGAGTTGGAATGGAAATCGGTGAAGGTCATGCCGTCCTGGGCCATCCGATCAATCCGCGGTGTCTTCACCCAGCCGTGGTAAAGGCTGATGTCGCCGCAGCCAAGGTCATCCGCGAGGATGACGATGATGTTCGGCGGCCGCTGCGCGGCGCGACTCACCACCGCTGGAGCCATGAGGAGGAACGCGAGAACGGTCGTGGAGAGTCGTCCAATCACAGTTTGGCAGACTGCCATTCCCGACCGAAGCGTGGCCGCCGCGGCAAAGCGCAGTGGCGGTTTGGCAAAGGAAGGCGGCGGCAGTTTCGGCATGTCAATCGGGAGGGAGTATCTCATGACTTCGGGGTTGTTGGTTTGGCCGGAAAGCGGCGGACTGCGACGTCTTTCTTCTGCCGCACGCCCGGAGCGCTGCGGCCATCGGTGATGAGTTTTTCCAGCAGTGCCTTACCCGCCATGATATTACCCGCGATACCGCCGCGGTCTCACCCGGCCAAACCTTGCGCGCGGCTGCCGACGTTTTGCGCCCTCGCCGCTTGGACTGCCACCCTTCCGGACAATCCCGCCCCGGCGTGTTTCTCCGCCACGCGCACAGAATAACCCATCGAAAGGAACGCAAAGAGACCATCAGCCGGCGAATCAGGCAGAGAAAAATATCCGCGAGGAATCTCCGTAATCTAACGGCTGACCGGCGACGGATAAGATCATTCTCCGATGTGGATTTCGAGTTTGTGCAGGACTCATGACCGGGAGATGGAATTGCTGGGCGAAGACAAGGCATCGCCCTCCTCGGGATTCGGTTTCCCGATCGCATCCGGATGCCAATTCCTTTCGTTCTTGATGCTGCCGCTTTCCTGAAAACGTACGGGTACGTGGCTTGCGTTCCGCTCCCCCGCACAGACCAATGCGGGCTAGGAGATCCAAGCGTGCGCGACGCCAACCGCGCGGAATTGCAGCATGATCGTGGCACAGCAAGGCGAAGCCCCCCTCGTCTTTTGAGTTTCGGAATTCTACGCGAGACAGCTGAAATGGCAGAGGAGCACGGCGTAGCACCCGCACCCGCTGCGTTCTCTGCCGTCTCTGCGGTGCCACTCGGAGTCATATTGGTTCTCGTGGGAACAGACGCAGGGTGACGTTTGGAAAATTTCTTTCGGCCCAACGTCGATGCACATCGCGCGCACCGCCCAGGCCGGCCGTTTTCTCGGACTGGGCAGGGAAGGGCTATTCTACTCCGCAATCGGCCGCTTGATCAGTCCACAATTGGACGGCTTGACACTCCGCAATTGGACGCAACTGTAATACGCAAATGGACGGACCCACATCGCCCTATCCCCGCCCGCTCCAAGGCCCCTTGCTCACGGCCTTGGCGGATACGCCCGCGGTCGCGATCATCGGTCCCCGCCAATGCGGGAAGAGCACGCTGGCGCAGACCTGCGCGCCGAATCGGAGCTATGTCAGCCTCGACGACGATGCCCTCCTCCGCACGGCCCGCGACGATCCCGCCGGCTTCGTTGCCAGCCTGCCGGATCCCGTCACGCTCGACGAGGTGCAGCGCGCGCCGGCCCTCTTTCG
>SXGT01210456.1_pt1 | contig 58217 bp, 47 predicted proteins | sample 3176221 | NCBI WGS metagenome assembly SXGT01 (sample SAMN11356862, study PRJNA531348) | freshwater metagenome | isolation source: freshwater sample F1-120 | place: China: Fuxian Lake, Yuxi | collected 2017-12-25 | reverse complement strand
TGGAGTGCACTTTGCAAGAGCCGGAAATGCTGTTGGAATGGCAGCGAGTGCCGTGCGAAACTCGCTGATCATCTGTGTGTAATAAGGACCCGTCACACCGCCAGAACTTGGCGGACGAAAATCTTTCGCCAAACTTTTTCCGCCCCACGCTGTCTTGATGAGCAGAACAGGTGAATCGAAATGTTTTCCAAGTACGCGGCCGATTCCAAGTTCTGGTCCAAAGTGATTCACACCCTCATAAACTGCATATCCCACGGAAAGCGGTCCGGCTTTCTGTTCTTTACTCTCGGTGAGATACGAAACAAAGACATCATCGCGCTTCGCCCACGACTTATCTGCGGCTCGGAGGTCGCTCCAAAGTGCTTGGTTCGCAGGATCATCAACAAACTTTGCAAGGTTTCCTTTGCCGCCGTTATATCCATCCGTCCCATCGAGATCGACAACGCCATGCCCTTCCATATTCGATTGACCCGCAAGCAAAAAGACATGCAAAACTTGTGGAGAATCGATCGGACTTTGTGCGGGAGCGCTATGACACGGAATCAAAACGCAAGCCGCGGTGAGCAGAAACGATAAGAGTGGGCAGTTGAACATTGGCATTACTGTATGACAGAGAGAGCGCCTGATGCAAAATTGCGGTCGCTTTTTTCTCTATTCTTTACAGCGTGACTGCGACTGCGAAAATTGCCGCACCAAATGATCGCAACTGGATGCGTATCGCATGGATGATCGTCGCGCTCTTGTGGCCCGTGGCGCTATTGAATTATTTGGATCGGCAGATGATGGCATCGATGAAGTTTTCGGTGATGAAAGACATCGCCGATATTGCGACGGACGCGAACTGGGGATTGATGCTCGGTCAATTCAAATGGGTCTATGCGTTCTTGAGTCCACTCGGCGGATTCATCGCCGACCGATTTGGAAGGCGAACGACAATCGTATGCAGTCTCTTTTCATGGTCGGTCGTGACATGGTTGACTGGCAATGTGACGACCTATCAAGAACTTCTTTGGACACGCACGCTGATGGGGGTGAGCGAAGCGTTTTATATTCCAGCGGCGCTCGCATTGATCACTGACTATCACTCGCAGCGAACTCGTTCGCGCGCAATCGGATTGCATCAGACGGCGATCTATGTCGGCATGATGGCTGGTGGTTTTGGTGGATATGTCGCGGATGCGCAGGATTTAGGCTGGCGATTCGCATTTCATGTTGCGGGCATTGTTGGGATTCTGTATGCACTCCCGCTTGCATTTATGCTGCGTGAAGCGCCTGCGCGTGTCGCTGAAGTTGTTCAAGAAAAACGCGCATCGATCCGCGCAGTCGTGAGCGAATTGCTGACAAGCTTTCCGTTTCTATTGCTTGTCGCATGCTTCACACTTCCCGCACTTGCTGGATGGGTGGTGCGTGATTGGATGCCAGCGATCCTGAAAAAAGAATTTGGAATTGGACAAGGTATGGCCGGCGTGTCGGCGACTCTCTATACAACAATCGCGATGCTCATCGGAGTCGTGATTGGTGGATGGCTTGCAGATCGCTGGTCCCAGCGAACACCACGCGGTCGGGCATACACCAGCGCTGTTGGTATTGCACTGCTTGTGCCTGCGCTCTTTGGTGTTGGCAACGCAGGGACATTGACCATTGCCGTGACATTTCTTGCGCTCTTTGGACTTGGTTGGGGATTTTTTGATTGCAACAATATGCCAATTCTCAGTCAAATCGCGCGACCACATCTACGCGCAACGGGTTATGGCATCATGAACTTTGTCAGCATCAGTTGTGGTGGCGCCGCGGACTGGGGCTTTGGCATTTTGCGCGATGCAGGTCAACCGCTCAATCTGATCTTCAGCGTTTTTGCATTTCTTGCGCTTGTTGCAGTGGGACTGATGATTTGGATTGCGCGGACAATGCCCGCGCGAGATGTCACGGATTCGCAGGCACAGCTGTAACAGGAACGATCCACTCTCTGCAGAAGAGATGCTCTTGAACTTTCCCCGTTGCCATCTCCCAGATTTGCTTCGCAGTGTGTCGACTGGTCATCTCGATGCGACTTCCAATCGCACCCGCGGGCTCTGGCGAAGAGAGCGGAAGAATGACGACAGCAAGATCGTTTGCTTGGACTTGATCTTTCGGTGGAGATTTCTCTTGGGACGGAAAGCCTTTGACTGTCGCGCTTGGTAAGAAGAATCGATAATTCTCGGCGACGGATCTGAAGTTTTCTGGGATCCATACAACGCGGTCTGTTGTTGCGTCGATTGTGTTTTGGGGAAAAGCTCCAAGTGGAGCATTGAAGACACTCAGAAAACTTGACAGAGATAGAAAGACGGCCAGCGACGCGGGCGCGGCACACATCGCAGTCCAGCGAGATCGCGCAATCGAAATGACGGAGAATACGATTGCTGCGGCAACAAGTGGCCAGTGCCACCACGAAAATGCGTCGAAGCCCACCTCGCGACCGAGCAGGAATGAGAGCCACCCGATTGGCAAGAGCACCGCGATGATTGCGATGTGCGAAATGACGAACGCATTCCGACCAACATGATGCCAGCGTGTTGCCATAAGAACTGCGACCGCAGGCATTGCTTCAAGCAGATAGCGACCGGATCTCTGCGCAGGAATGCAGAAGACAATAAAAATTGCGAAGACCCAAATCCAAAGGAGTCGCTCTTCGGTGATCAATTTGCGTCGATGCTTCCAGCATTCCACGCAGACACCAAAGAATGGAAAAGCGAGCAAGCCCGCGTTGAGAAACCAACTGCCTGCGAGATTCCAAACACTATTTCCGCCCCAGAAAAATCCTTGAAGCCAAAGCGTGACACCACCTGCCATCTTGCCGACATTTTCGCCCAGTACAAAATTGCGCCAAATGGCTTGAGGCTCTGGATCGAATACGAACCACAGTGAAAACATTCCAAGCGCGACAATTGCGGTCCACAGAAGTCCAGGCAGAGATTGTCGCAAGAAGTTTCCCCACTTCCACTTGTGCAAGTGCAAATGCCACCATGCGAGCCCAACTCCAATCGGAAGCAGCTGCGCGAAACTTTTTGTCAGCAGAGCCATACCTGCAAGCACGCCAATGATCGTTGGAAAAAGAAAGCGCGAGTCGAATGACTTGGGTTTCCACCAAAGCAATGTGAAGAAGCACGAAAAAACCCAAAATGTTTCGGGAGGATTTGTCAGATATGGCCTGCCATATCGATAGGTGCTGAAAAATGCGAGATAGAACATCGCCGCAAGTATTCCGCTGAACACATTGCGCTGTGTGAGTCGCCATCCCAACAGTCCGCACATCAGCGCGGTCGCGAATGTCCAGACGATGCTCGGCCAGCGCAACGCAACAAGATTCCACTCGTGACCCCAATCGGTGGTGATGATTCCCTGCCAGAACAAGAGTGGTGGCTTTGTGTTGCTCATCGCTGCCATATCGCTCTGAAGCGGCAACCAATGATCACTCGCGATGATTGAACGCGTGATCTGTATGTAAACCATCTCATCCCCGTTGCGCAAGATGTTCACCGCGCCCAAGCCGTGCAAGAATGTGCAGAGACCAAGCACAAGCCCGCTGATGAGCAGAGGCAATGCGATGCGCGCTTGCTCGAGCCGCTCTGCTTCAGGATCAATCCCTTCAGTACGGACATGACGGAAAGTCCAGAGATCCGTCAGGATGAAGTTGATCACGCATGCAACGGCGATTCCAGCGAGATTCGCGGGCAGATATGGAATCCATCGCACCAATAAATTGGTGATCGCCACCTGCACAAGAATGCCAGCCCAGTTCGCAGTGGCGTATTGCACATATTGATGGATGAGTGAAATGTTGCGAGTGCGATCGCGATCCTTCCAAGTCCATTTACGATTCCAATAAAAATTGTTGGTCATCCCAAGCACGATGCCGGTGAACATTGCCAAGTTGAGCCGCAAAGAAAGATTTTCGACACCAACATAGAGCTTCTCTTGGCAAATCCATATTGCCAATTGATTGATCGCAACGCCGCTGACGCCAACAAGACCGAATTGGAAAAAACGATGTCGCTGACGCCAACTCCACGAAATCACCGAAGAGGCGGTCTGCAAAATTTTGTTCATGCGTGGCACGCCTTACGCATTCACATTCACTCCGATGGGATGCGAAGAAGCAATCATCTCACGAGCCTTCGCAAGAACTTCCGCAGGAAGAATTCGCTTGAGACATTGATTGTCGCCATCGCAAGGTGAATTGCGATGGTTGTATGCAGTCAGACATGGCGAACACGGCAGGTTTGTATAAAACGCATGTGAATGCGGGCTCCAACTTGCATAAAGCGTCGGTGTTTCAGGGCCAAAGAACACAATGTTTGGCATCGGAGTCATCGCCGCGAACTGTCCAGGACCACCGTCATTGGTGATCAACAAATTTGTACGGTGGAAAAGACAAATCAAGTGTCGCACTGAACGGGTATAGCCGGCAAGATTGACGCAGTTCGAATTGCCTCCGCACGCAGCGCGCAATTGTTCTGCAAGTGGACGATCTTCGGGCATGCCGATCACGCCGATCGCACAACCATCTTGAAGCAACTGCTGTGCGACTTGCACAAAGTGTTGCAGAGGCCAGGCACGAATCGGCAGCAGTCCTCCGCTTGGATAAAGCATCACGAGTTTTTTTCCTGCGAGCGCAGGATGATCGTGATGCAGCTTTGCGATTTCACTTTCGACTTCGCCAGGCGCAGGATGGAAAGTCGGCGGCGCAAATTTCTCGACGAGACTTCCATCCTTGGCACGCGGCATCGTGTGGCTTTGAAGAGAATCTGCCAAGGTCACAAGTTGATGCGACAGATGGCGATATGGGTTGTATGCAACTGGCGAGTTGATGAATGAACCCCGGTAGAGACCCTCTTGCGTATGACGGTGAAAACCTGCGCGCCGAGGTGCGCCTGAAAGTCCGCTGAGAATCGCGCTGATTCGAGAAAAAAGTTCGCAGTCCAAGACCGCGTCAAACTTGATCGTGCGCATTCGCCAGAAAGATTTCGCAAGATCGCACAGCAGATGCATAAGCGAGTCATCACGAATGGTGATTACATTTTCCTTCTTGACCACACCAAGCAGATCGAGCATTTGCCGATTGCGCGCGAAGAGCATCATGTGAATCTCTGCTTTGGGGTATCGATCCTGCAATCGGCGGAACATCGGATCAGCAAGAACGAGACTTCCCATTTCACTCAGCAGGATCACCAAAATGCTTTTGGGCGGAAGCGTTTCAGAATTGCGAAAGATTGAACGCACTCCACGATGCCACAACGACAAGGCCGCACATGCGGGAATGCCTACCCAACGATCAACCATCCTTTGGAATCGAATATCCATACGTGCGTTTGCGGCTTTGATCCGCGCGCCGATGTTATAGTTTGAGAGCATTTTGAGGCTGATCACGACATGACCCACTCCCCTTCATCGTTGCGTTGGTCACTCACATTGCTGATCGTCGGACTGGTCGCTGCAGGATTGCATTCGAGGGGGACAATCGAAAATCGATTCGCCACTGCGACTGTGGTCGACGCACCCAAGAAAGAGAGCGCAATCGCACTCTTTCTGCCCATCGAAATGCCTCGATCAACTCCATCGGCGCATGCCTCGTCGGCGGCATTTATGCCAGATGGGTCACTGCTTGTTGCGTGGTTTGGCGGGACGCGTGAAGGCGCGGATGATGTTGCGATTCAGATGGCGCGAGTGAAAGATGGACGCGTGCAGGATTCGTGGATCTCTTTGACTTGCCAACAACTTGAAGGGCTCACTCACCGCGTGATCCGCACGCTTGGAAATCCAGTGGTCTGGGTAGATGCGAACGGTCTTGTGCGTCTGCATGTTGTGAGCGTGAGTTATGGCGGATGGGCTGGAAGTTCTGTGAATCAATTGCTGTCAGAAGATGGCGGTAAGAGTTGGAGCAGTGCGCGCAAATTGATTCTTTCACCACTCTTGAACCTCAGCACGCTTGTGCGCAATCAACCTGTCACAATGGAAGATGGAACGCTCGGACTTCCCGCGTATCACGAACTTCTGCACAAATGGGGAATGTGGGTACGAGTGACAACGGAAGGACGCGTGCTGCAATGCGAGCGAATGCCATCGAATGTCGGCGAATTGCTGCAGCCCGCGGTTGTCGCGATAAGTGCGAGTGATGCGGTGGCAGTCCTTCGAAACACCAATACTGCTCAGCCCGTCATCGGACGAAGCGCCACTGCAGATGGTGGCCAGACTTGGGAGCTGATGGCGCCGCTTGATATCCCAAATCCAAATGCAAGCGTTTGCATGATCCGGCTTCTCGATGGCTCTTTGTTGATTGCTGCGAATCCACTTGCAAGCGGTCGTAATGTTCTGCAATTGTTTCGATCGCGCGATAGTGGAGCGAGTTGGACAGCGTCGCGCACAATCGAGCGGAGCGAAATCGGCGGTGAATTTTCTTATCCATCGTTTGCGCAAAGTGCTGATGGAATGATTTATCTTTCATACACGGGCCAGCGCAAAGTGATTCGACTGTGTGCCTTCAATACCGCGTGGATTGATGCTGGGGACAATGAGAAAGCTGCGATGGAGAGCGCGCAGTGAACACGAACGCAATCTATGGACTCGTTGCGCAAGGAGTGATCGTTGCAATGGTCATCCGCTTTGCGCGCGAAATCTTTGGGCGAAAAGGTTTGGCAAGATTTGGTATGGAACTTTGGATTCCTGCCGCCATCGTGCTCATCGTGCCGATCGCAGGGATTTCGATTGCGCAACATCTGCGCGGACTCTGGGGCGATCCAAGCATCGTGACATTTTTGCTGCTTCTTCTATATGTAGTTCGTCCCTCGTCGCTTCCATGCAGACCTCGATTGTCGACATGCGTGCTTGTCAGCCTGTTCGTGATGCTGCCGCTGTTTCTACCGTTATTTTTAATGACTCCCAGTATGCCAGTCGATTTGTATTCCATCGGTTGGCATCCCACTTGGATTCTGATCGCACTTGCTGTGATTGTGGCAATATCCATCTCGCTGAGAACAATCACTCCCCAATGGATCAACTTCATTGCCATCGCTTTGATCGCATATAGCGGCGGCGTGATGGAATCGGACAATCTGTGGGACTATCTCGTGGATCCAGGACTGCTTTTTACGATTGCGTTTCTTGCTCTCGAGGGAGTGATGGCGAGATTGCGTGGTCGTACACTTAAAAGTAATTTGAACACTTGAAGGAGCAAAATTATGAACAATCCAAAAACGAATCGAATCTCATTTGTCTGCTCAGTCGCAACCGCGGGCGCAATGCTGACTCTTTCGAGCAGTGCTTTGGCGCAAGCGGTGGCTGGTGGTGATGCTCCGCCGCGCTTGCCTATCACTTCGATCACGCTCTATCGATCTGGAGTGGGATATTTCGAACGACACGGAATGATCAAGTCCGGAGATTTGGTTCAGTTGCGATTTGCTGAAGATGAAATCAACGACATGCTGAAATCGATGGTTATCTTCGATCCACAGCAGGCTCTGCAATCGATTTCCTATGAATCAAATGAGCCACTCGCGCGTCAACTTGCAAGTTTTGGCATTGACCTTTCAGACAATCCAAATCTCGGCACGATCTTAGGAAGGCTTCGCGGAACGAAAGTTCGATTTGTCACCGCAGACGGTCCAATTTCTGGCGTTGTGCTTGGCAGCGAGATGCGTGAGCAAGCCCAAGGAAGCGCGCAGGAAGCGATCGCAATTCCATTTGTAAATGTGATCACCGAGAGCGGCGTTCGCTCTGTCAATTTGACCACTATCGTTTCGGTGCAACTTGAGGATCCTGCACTCAATGGAGAATTGATGAAGGCGCTTGCCGCACTTGCCGCGCATAGCACTGATCGCTTTAAGAATGTTGGGCTTTCATTCGGTGGAAGCGCCGCCCGTGATGTCAAGATCGCTTATGTGAATGAGATGCCCATTTGGAAGACGAGTTATCGATTGGTGCTTCCTGATGAAGCAAAGCCGAAGGAGCAACCAATGATTCAGGGTTGGGCCATCATCGAAAACACGACTGATGATGATTGGAGCAACATCCAACTTGCGCTCGTCGCCAGCCAGCCAGTCAGTTTCGAAATGAATCTATCGCAGTCGCTGCACATCGATCGACCTCGACTTGATGTACCGACGGTTGCAGGTGCGGCACCCAGAATTTATCAAGATGGAGATGCGTTTGCGGACAAGAAGGAAATGCGTCAAGCAATTGCGGCTGTTGCATCTCCATCAGTTGCGATGCGAAGCAAGAATATTGCAAAAAAAGGCGGCGGCGGTGTTGGTGGAGGTGGTGGTGTGGCAATGGCCGACGCTGCGAGCAACGATATGGAAACTGGAATGTCATCCGAAGAACTCTGGAAGCAGTCAGCGATTGCGCAGGCACAATCGAGCTCCGTCGGCGAAGCGTTTCAATACACGATGAAGAATCCAATTTCGATCGGTCGACAGCAATCAGCGATGCTGCCAATTCTGACCTCGTCGATTGATGGACGACGCGTCAGTATTTTTAATCGTGCAGATGGGATCGACCACCCAATGCGTGGTGTCGAACTGACAAATTCCACAGGCTTACAACTGATCCCTGGTCCAGTCGCGGTCTTTGATGCGTTCACATATGCGGGCGATGCTCAGGTTGGATATATGACTCTCAACGACAAACGATTGCTTGCGTATGCGGTCGATCTTTCCGTCAGCGCCGCCGTACAAGACGACAGTACTAATACGATGCGCTCGATTCGTATCGTGGATGGCTTTATCGAGGAGACGCGCAAACAGGTTCAGCGAACTTCGTTTGCATTCAATAACAAGGATGCTGCTCGTGGGCGAACCATATTGGTGGAAACTGCAAAGATTGAAGGTTGGGAATTGGCAGAACCCAAGAAAGCTGCTGAAGAAACCCAGAATCTGTATCGATTCGAATTGACATTGAAACCAAGCGAAAAAGCCACGTTTGTCGTTGCTCAAGAAAACACTTTCTTGTCGCGTATTTCTGTGGCGCAGTACGACATGCCGACACTCATTGCTTATGCGTCGGATAAAAAAGCTTCGCAAGCGGTGATCGATGCTGCGAAGAAAGCAGCGGCGATGCTGGCCACGATGAATGCAACCGCTGCGCGGATTGCGTTGCTTGGTCAGGAGCGTCAGTCAATCGACACGGACCAAAACCGAATCCGCCAGAATATGAATTCCATTGATCACGATACGGATGTGTATCGACGATACTTGACAAAGTTCAATGAACAAGAATCGCGGCTTGAAGCGATTCTTACAGAAACTGCTGCTGAACAGACAACGCTCCAATCGCAACAAAATGCCTTGAATGATTATGTGCGATCGCTGAATGTTTCCTAATTGCGCTGATGGTTCGCCTGAAGAGTTGCTTGTTGCTATCGCCCACGCCGGTAGATCACCGCACATGCGATAAGCCCGATCGCAGCGATGCTGTACATCAATAGTTCGCGCGAATAAAAACGCGAGAACTTGATTGTGCCAGACCCCGCATCCACTGCAAATGTCGGCGACATACCGAGATTCATTGCAACGGGAGGCTTGCCGTTGAATTCCCAACCATTGCGGATCGATCGCTGCGGCAGTGTGAAGACGATATATCCACCCTCTTTGTTTTCAACGCGATAGTTGGTCGGGCTTTCAATTTGAACCTGCGGAAGATCGTTCGACTTCTGCTGCGTCAGCGTGGGCGGAATATCCTGTTTTTGCGTCGGATCAAGCACAAATAGATAATCCAGAGGTTTCTTGGTGGAATAGACGCGTTTGCTGTCCGCAAGATCTTTTATTCGTGTCACTGCGTTGACCATATACGCCCTCGAAGTTGGATACGAGTTGCGATAGAGCGCAATCGTTGGGCCATCGAAGACGCGCTCAATGTCTTTCTGCGTCGCCAAATAGTCATACGCATTGACATCAGCCGCCTTGAAGAGCACGATATATCGAGTGTTCAGCGGCGCGATCAACTTCCCCATATCACGGACTTCATTTCCCTGTTTCAGTACCGCTTCGACATACGCGCTGACCGGGTTGGAACTGTTGGACGAACTGCCTTCAATCTCCAGATTGTCTCCAGTCAGCGTCGGTTGCGAGAAAAAGTTGGAAGCTGGATTGGCTAAACGCTTTGATCGATTCTGCAGCCAAGGAAATTCGAGATACATATGCCACGGCAAGACAAGAACATTGAAATCGCTTTTGTCCTCATCGATCATGGCTCGAACTTTCGACCAGTCAGCGGGATAATTCGTTGATGGCATCTGACCCCAGAGTCCAAAGAGTGGCAGTGTGTAAAAAATTGGAAGGATAAGCGCGAATGCGCCAATGATTCGCAGCGACCAGCGCCTTGATGTCTCCGAATCGAATATGGAATGCAGAATCTTGAAGAGAGATTGCAATCCGAATGCACCGAGAAATGCATATGCAAGCGCCAGCAATCCAACGAACTTGAATGAATCACGAAATGCTCGATACACGGAAACGTTTTCCCAAAGGAATCGAATAAATCCACTGATGACATCCACCTTCGGACCAATCGCCAACAATCCACTCACTACAGCAACAGCGACGAAGCCAATTCCCAGCCATCGCGCGCGATCACTTTTGACCATGCTGAATGCGCCAAAAATCGAGAGCCCGAAGAGAGGCACGAAGAGAATCCAACCGAACGGAATCAAATCAGAGATGTCAATATACGGCTGACTGCACCAGAAACCGCGGAGCGACAATGCTTCTAGCGCCGTCGAGACGGCGAAATAATTCATCTCTTCGATTGGCATATTCGCAGGAGCGCCACCGCCTGCTTCTGAGAAGCGCGTAATCCAGAAAAGATTGATGCAGAGAAAAAGTACGCCACACAAGACCAGCATCGCTAGAGATTTTTTTATCTGCTGGCGAGAAATCAAGAGTCGCCCAACGAAAATGCATATGAGCAAGATGAATGCGAGTGGCACTCCATGAATTTGCAGCAGCCCAATTATGGTGAGCAAAAGTGCGACGGTCACCGCGTATCGCTGCCGAGGCTTTTCAATCAACTTCACGAATTCGCTGACGAGAAAGGGCGTGACGGCATAGACCGCGAGGACACCCCATCCACCTGAGACGAACCGCAAGTACACGACAGGGTTGACCACATAAAAAACTCCCGCGAAATACCGTCCGATTCCATGGAGATACGGCAGTCGAGAGGCTCCAAATCCGCAGAGCCATAAAAGCAGCACAAGCCAGCACTTTTCCACGGCCCACGCTGGCATCACATATTCAAACAGACTGAGGATGAATGCGATGGGCGCAGAGTTGTATGTCGCAGCAAACGCGCCACTTGCTCCATCGCTCGTTCCCCAAAAATATCCAGCGACATCTTTGTTCAGCGCTAGAGGCGAATCGAGTGCGAAGAGTTGCCCTGGCAGCAAACACCATCCCATAATGGCCAACGCCAAAAGAAAAAATAGAAATGCCGGAGCTGTCACCATCGCTATCAAACGAGATTGAACATTCTGGCTCATGAATCGAATCGTATGAAAATCAGGCCGAAGGTGCTACGCAATAGCATCAGTGATCAACTGTCCATGCACGTCGGTCAACCGCATATCGCGGCCACCTGATCGGAATGTGAGTCGGTGGTGATCGACTCCCATCAAGTGCATCATGGTCGCATGCAGATCGTGAATCTTGTATGGCTTATCTATAGCGCGATATCCAAATTCATCGGTTGCGCCAATGACCGTTCCTGCACGCACGCCTCCGCCCGCCATCCAAATTGTGAAACCAAATGGATTGTGATCGCGACCATTTGTCCCTTGCGCAAACGGAGTGCGACCAAATTCAGCAGACCACACGACAAGCGTTGATTCGAGAAGTCCTCGACGACGCAAGTCAGTCAAGAGGGCCGCGATTGGCTGATCAACTGCACGAGCGTTTGCCTCGTGCCCGCCACGTAAATTGTCATGCTGATCCCATCGATCGCCGATTGTTCGTGGGCAAGTGACTTCAACAAAGCGCACGCCGCGATCCACAAGTCTGCGCGCGAGACAACACTCGCGAGCATAGATGCGCGTGGTGGCATCTGGCGCATCGAATCCATACAGTGCTTTCGTCTCATCACTCTCACCGTCGATTGCTGCGAGCTCTGGAACAGAGGATTGCATTCGATATGCAAGTTCGTGATTACGAATCGCGCTCTCGACTGCTTCCGCATTTGTTTCGTGTGCATACTGAGAATCAAGTCGAGCTATCAGCGCGCGCTTGCGTAGTTGTGCGTCCTGCGAATCATGCAGAGATACGTTTGCAATCGCCTCCCCTTGCGGAAGTATGACACTCCCTTGAAATCTTGCGGGCAGAAATCCGGCGCTGAAACAATCAAGACCTCCAGGAGGCACAAGTCCACCGTCAATGACCACAAAACCAGGAAGATCCTGATTGTCACTTCCCAAACCGTAAGAAGTCCATGCACCCATTGATGGGCGGCCAGCAATGCCAGAGCCAGTATGCAGTAAATAATTTGCGGTGGTGTGCTCCGCAAAGTCGCTGGTCATAGATCGAATCACGCACAACTCGTCGGACAACTTCGCGATGTGTGGAAAGAGTTCCGAAACTTCAAGTCCAGACTGTCCATGTCGGGCAAACTTCCATGGCGAAGCGAGTGTCGCTCCATTATTGTTGAACTGGGTCGGCGCCATAGACATCGGAAAAGGTTTCCCATCCAAATCAACAAGCCTTGGCTTGGGATCGAATGTGTCGACTTGCGATGGGCCGCCGTCCATATATAAAAAGATCACGCTGCGCGCTCGTGCGGGAATGTGAGGTGCAATCAACGCTCTCCCATCTGAAAGCGGCGAAGTGGCAATCGAATTACGGCCAAAGAGTGCGCTGAATGCAAGCATGCCAAATCCACCACCGACTGCGCCGAGCATTTCACGCCGTGTCAATGGCGATGCGCGAAATCTTCCACAGTGATGTTGCGGTTGATCGTTCATCGCAGGAATATGAACTCCTTTGTCGCGAAGAGTGACTGTGCAAGCGCGGCGTATGCGGCACGATCGCGAGATTGCGAATCGGATGAATTGGCGTTGGATGTTTTCTCTACTTCGAGGAATTGAAGTGCCAACAACGATTCATCTTTGCGCGGCGGCCTGGAAAAAAGCGCGTACCACATCGATTCGATACGACCCGCATCATTTTCTAATTCGCTGCCGACGATTCGGTTTGCCCAATATTCGCCAAGGACTCGCACAAGATTGCTATTCATCATCGCCAGAGATTGCGCTGGCACATTCGAAGAATGGCGGCGACCGCATGTCGTTGATGGAACTGGCGCATCGAAGGCCTGAAGAAATGGATCAAGGAAATTACGACGGACCGCGAGGTACACACTCCGCCGACCCGAACCATCGATGGGACCAGATTCTGCGGGGCGACCACGACCTTGCATGTGATCGGACAAGCAATCTGGAATGCTCACTCCTCCCACCGTGCGATCCAATCGCCCCGATGCGTAAAGCATCGAATCACGAATCGATTCCGCATCGAGCCTGCGAACGGCGAGCGGGCTCCACGCAATTGTTGTGGATTCGTCCGAATCTGCGGCGGCGCGATATGCGTGTGATCGAACAATAGTGCGAATAAGTGACTTGATCGAACGCTCCTGCGCCAATTGCGATGCGAGAGCGTCGAGCAATTCCGCGCTCCATGGCGGTGTCCCAAGCTGACCGAAATCATCCGGAGTTTCAACGATTCCGCGGCCAAAAAGTTTCAGCCAAATTCGATTCGCCGTCGTGCGCCAAAGAAAAGGATTTTTAGAATCGGTCATCAATCGCGCAAGTGCGATGCGTCCGCTCCCTTCGACCGATTGCGATGACTGATTGCCAAGCATTTTCAGTTGCGCGCGCGGGATCACCTCGCCCATTGAATGCGGTGCTCCTCGGATGTGAATCGCCTCGTCTTGCACGCCGCCTTCCTCTGCAATCACCGCCCGAATGGGAGGAGCGCATGCAACAAGTTTTTCTATCGCTTCATTCGCGGTGAAGGATGACGGAGCATCGGCGTTACCTGTAGTTTGAGAAATCTCGTCAATATCCCACGACTTTGGATCTGGTGGAGCGAGATCATCCGAAGCGGCGATCCAGTCGACTTCGATTGAACCTCCTCCATCGTCGATCAACTCGACATACATGCGTTCGCCCTTGAATCGCACAAGATCCAAAGTCTCCGTTCGCCACTCACCACGCCCATCTTGATGCGGGAGTCGACGAAGCAATTCCTCGAACAACAACGGATTGCGTTCATCAAGCCAATAGTTATCAATGATTGTTCGAACATTTGTATCACTGCCACGCAGACGAATATGCAAATAGCGTTTCTTGATGTCGATTGTTGGTGAACGAGCGCTGCCGACAAGTCTGGAATCCAGCCTCGCGCTGTCGATTGTGCCACCCTGCAAAGTCGAACTTGTACTTGTAGCCACATTATTCGCTGAGCGAGCAAACGCTTGACCAGAGACACTCCACGATGCTCCGTCATCGGCAAGATCGTCGATTGCTTGGACTGCAACCAACTCGCCAACGGATCTTGCACGAACATTCGTGTGAATATTCAAAGCACGCTGAGAGGCATTGGATGCTTCGATCGCACTTCGCAAGAAACCATCGGCACGAGAATCCGTATCGATGAAGCCATTCACACGACGCGTGTTGCGAATCACGCCATTCAGCGCATAAAAATCTGCTGTTGGAATTGGATCGAACTTGTGATCGTGGCAACGAGCGCATGCGACCGAAAGACCAAACAACGAACGGCCAAGAACATCGATTGATCCTGCGATACGGTCAGCTTCGTCCTGCCGAACATCAATAGGCGCGTGGACGGCGGGGCCAAGAAACCACCATGCTGTTGCGATCGGCGCGACATTTGGCAGGTTCATCGCGGCGCGAGGCGGAAGCAGATCGCCCGCAATTTGTTCGTTAACAAATTGGTCAAGCGGCAAATCTTTATTGAGTGCGTCAATGACATAGTCCCGATATCGCCACGCGTCGGGCATTTCGTAATCAAACTCATGACCTAATGTTTCGGCATAACGCGCGAGATCGAGCCAGTGCCTCCCCCACCGCTCACCGTATGCGGGATCCGCGAGATATCTATCAACGAGTGCGTCATAATTTGCTTTTGTTGGCTGAGCGGCAAATGCGCGAATATCTTTTTCTTCTGGAGGTAGACCTCGTAAATCGAATGAGAGTCTGCGCAGAAGCGCGGCGGGTTCGACATCCGACTTAGGAGCAGCAAGGCCAATGTGCTCGCGTGTAGCAAGAACGAATCGATCGATATCGCTTTCGCACCAAGTTTGATCGCGCACATCCGGTGCAGGCGTTTGATCGAGCGCACGGAATGCACGCGGTGGCGTAAAGACCGCGCCCTCTTGAATCCACTTTCTGAGTATTGCGATTTGCTCCAGCGACAACGGATCATTGCCTTCAGGCGGCATGCGTTGTTCGATGTCCGTCTGGGAAATCCGCTGAAGGATCAAGCTTTCATCTGGAGAAAATGGAACAATCGCGCGGTGTCCCTTGCGAAGAGTTGCGGTGGCACCTTGATGCGAATCGAAACGCAATCCAGCCTCGCGCGCTTCATCATGCGGACCGTGGCACTTGTAACAATTGGCCACAAGGATTGGCCGCACTTCGCGATCGAAGTCGACTTTCTCTCCAGCCTGTGCGGCGCCAAGAGCGCAAGAACAAACTGCACAGGCGAGGATAATTGTCATACAACGCACCAGACTATTGTGACAGAAATACCGTGCGAATGAAAGAGAATCTCTTCACCGCCTAGAACTCAAACACGCTTGAAATGCTGTGGTCAGCAGCGGACTGATTTGGCACGCAGTCAAACAAATTCAGAATGATTTATGCGAGCGCCGCGGGACGCATGTCCTGGCGCTCAAACGAAGACGGAGTGATTTATGCGAGCGCCGCGGGATGCATGTATGTGCGCTCAAACGAAGACGGAATGATTTATTCGAGCGCCGCGGGACGCATGTATGTGCGCTCAAACGAAGACGGAATGATTTACGCGAGCGCCGCGGGACGCATGTATGTGGGGTCGAACGAAGACGGAATGATTTATGCGAGCGCCGCGGGACGCATGTCCTGGCGCTCAAACATGCTGCGCCTCGCCTACGCGGACTCCGGCTCGGCTTGCAAACTCGCGCAGGACATGCCTCCCGACGGCGCACACGCGAAACGATGTGCGTTTTCGCAGCTGTGTGTTTGGCTCGAATCTGTTTGCGTCTCCAGCCGTTGGAAAGTTCTCTCGGGCGAGTTCCGCAGGCGGCCGACGGCGCTTGTGAATAATTTTCGCAAATCGGATCGTGTCGGTCGCCGAGGACTGTTTGAGCCCCGAGAGGACTTTTCACGGCTGAACACTTATGCATTTCCGCGGCTGTGTCCGCGGCTGTGTCCGCGGCTGTGTCCGCGGCTGTGTCCGCGGCTGTGTCCGCGGCGCACAACAACCAATGCACTTCAAAGAGACTCCTCATACTCTTTCTCAACTGATGCAGATTCTCACTCCCGAATCCTCGCGCCCGATGCCGTGGGCAAACGGACTTGGTAGCACTCTAGAAATCGCGACGGACGCACATTCCCATCACGCTCGAAACGATTCATGGACTTGGCGCCTTTCAATCGCTGACGTACCAACGCGTGCCATATTTTCCACATTCACTGGCATCAATCGATGGATCGCGTGTCTGCACGGCGATGGGATGCGCATCGAACGCAGCAGTGTTTGGACGACACTTCCACATTCTGGCGAAGCACTCGCATTCGCTGGCGAAGAAATAGTGACAGGAGATCCCATCGGCGAGAGTGTGCGAGATGTGAATTGGTTCTTACGCCGTGACCTCTGGCAAGGGGGAATGCGAGTGCACAGAGACTCTAGGTCCACGGTTGTCGAAGGCGCAATCGTTGTTATTCATGCGGTTGTGGGCACGGCTGGTGCGACGATTCACTGCGAAGGACAAATAACCACGATTGAAGCGGGGTTTACGTTGATAGCAAGTGGAAAGACAACGATCGAATGCGAACAACCGAGCGTGCTGATTATTGCTTGGGCTTCCGCGCGTTAATTTGCGATTGCGAAAGCACCATCGCCTCTGCAAAGACTTCTATGCCATCGTCATATCCAACCCGAATGCGGGGCATCCGATATTGCAGTGGCTTGCCCACCACGAGATCTGCGTCCGCTCGCAAACCAAATTCATAGCCCGCAGCAGATGCGGCGTGCATTACGCGCTCGTCGTAGATTCCAAATGGATACGCGATCACTTTCACTGGATGATGCATTTCTCTTTCAATCATCGCGCGACTCTCACGCATTTCTCGTCAAGTTGCGAAGGCGGCATCGCAGTCAGATGCCAGTCAGAAACAGCGTGTGATTGAACTTCGTGGCCAGCGGCTTCAAGAAATCGCAGCGAATAACGCGATCGCCAAACTTCTGCTGTTTCGATCACACATCGAAAATAAAGCATTCATCTACACATTGATAATGCGAAGGTATTATTGATTCATGCGCATAATTCAATTGTCTATGACTGCCATACTGATCATGCTCACCACCAGTTGCAATAACGACAATGCAGCGAATCCTCCAGCCACAACAATGACCGGAAGGACGCCAATCGCTCCGCAGCGCAGACTGATCTGCCAACTGCGCGATACCGTCACCGGAGGCGAATCAAATATGACTTCGTCAAATGGAGTCGATACTGTGCAACTCGGTTCGACGACGACGACGACAAATGCGAATGTCGGCGACCTGTTGCGAGTTGAACTCCAGATGAGTTCAGGCACAGGCTTCGAGTGGAAAGTCGCAAGCGATGCATCGAACTCCAGCCCTGCGCCAATTTTGATGCCACAGTTCGACTGGAAAAATGGAACGGGAATGATCGTTCCGGTCAATGCGCAAAAACCTGGCGGTTCCGTTCTGTGCATATTCGAATTCGATGTTTCGCAAGCAGGGTCTTCTGTGCTGACCTTCACTCTTGCGCGCTCATGGGAAAAAGGCGTGCCGCCAGCAGACAAGCGGGTTTTGACGGTGAATGTGTCAAAGCCAAGCGGAACTTGACCGCATCCAAAGAGCGACAACGTCCCGGGGTGGGCTCGAACCACCGACCTGCAGATTAGAAATCTGCTGCTCTATCCAACTGAGCTACCGGGACACATCGATGCGCGCTCGAGCGCACTGATGCCATTAAATGTAAATGAAAACAGCGGAAATTTCCGCATCACAGGCACGAATTTTTCCGCTTGGAAAATGCATTTCGGCGGTAACATATTGACAGTGGGTAACGGCGGGTTGCCCTAGATCCGCGCTTCACCATTCGCGCTCAGCGCGGAAGGAGGTTCTCGTGGGTGTGAAATACAGATTTAAGAATGGGGATGAAGTCTCTGGTTGGCTACTTGCAGACGCTTTGAGGGAGGCTGCGCGATCACAGATCGTCACTGCAGAAACTTTTATCCAACAAGCAGGCCGAGATGATTGGATTTCTGCGAGTAACGTTCCTGGACTTCTGAATGTTGCGCAAAATCCAGTCGAGCCTGAGGCGAAGGAGATGCCGCGCGAAATGCCGCGACAAGAACATAAATCTCCAACACGACCACCCGAATCGATTCATCACCTATTGCACCGCGCGCTTCATACGAGGATCCAAGTGTGCGCGCACGGTGGCGAACACCAAAGTGATCAATTCGTTGTCGGAGTCCTTGCGGGCTTGACCATCGAAGGAATGATGATCGAGTTTACGGATTTTGCCGCGATCGTTTACATCCCGTTGGTACGAATCCGATCCGCAGCAATCCTGACGAATTTCCCCGCGCTCGGCCCTCCACGCAAAGGAGAAATATTGCGCATCGATGTCGACTCTCTGCCTGATCTGCAAACGCTGATCAACCACTCCGCGAAAGCCTCAACTGGCGCCTCTGTCTAGCCCTGCACATCTTGCCGATTGGTTACATTAGACCTATGCAGAATTCTCACTTTGTTCTTCGTCTCAAACGCGCGCAGAGTATGACCAAGGCGGGTATCGCTTTGGCTCTCACTGTCGCCGCGATGAGTGGATGCTCGACTCCAAGTGCAATCCCAGGGTCATACGATCTGCCCACAATTCTTGATCTTCAGATTCCCCTCGTTCAGAAAGCCATCTTGGAATATGCCAGCGAGCACGACGATCGACTGCCAGCAACTTCCGTAGGCGAGCAGCTTGCGATCCGCGCAGTCAAAGAACGAAAACGTTCAATTGATGAAATGGATGCAGCTGGAAATAAAATCACTCTCATTGAATTCATAGACGGCGGTGCGTATATCTATCGTCCTGCAAAGGACGAATTCGTTCTTTCGGCAGCTGGTCGTATTGTCAGAGTTGAGCAAGGAAAAGTCCAGTCAAGTACGTGGTTCGCGTATCAAGGCAGATATAACCGCAACGGCAAGATTGTCGAAGAAAAAACCTTTTATCTTGAAAACTCGGATCTCTTTATCAATGCCATGAGATCTGCGGGTGGTCAAAGTAATAATGATTGGAATTTTTCCGCATGGGCAATTGGGAGAATTTATGTCGCAGTCACCAATGCGGATGGGAAATCTACCGCAGATGAAATGGTGGACGACTTCGTCAAAGAAGCGATTGCCACAGGCCTCGCTCGCATCCCAAGTGGCATGACACCCAGACAAGCCGCATTCGGTGGTGTGGAAGGAAATCCCCAAACAAAGTCTGCGCTCTCGCCACCTACCTCGAAATAAAATGGATCACACATGATCTCTCCATATGGTCTCTCCACATGGTCTCTCCAAGTGCCGAGTTGATTGCATGATCGCTCGAACAGACCCAGAATTTTTGCGCGTAGCTCGAGGCGAAGCTCCAGGCGATCTCGTCATCGTCAACGGAGAGATTGTCGATGTATTCACACGACAAATCCGCCCCGCTTCTGTGTTGATCTTCGGTGGTCGAATTGCGGCGGTCCTTCCCGCTGGGGTTGATATCGCAGCTCGCGAGCGCGTCGATGCTTCTGGAAGAGTCATCTTGCCTGGATTGATTGATGCGCACGTTCATATTGAAAGCATGATGTTGCCGCCATCGGGATGTGCCGAACTTGTCGTGCCCCATGGAACGACAGGGTTGGTTGCGGATCCGCATGAAATTGCCAATGTCTGCGGCATTCCTGGCATTCGTTGGATGATGGCCGATGCGGCAAATGCACCGATGCGAATTTGGTTTACAGCATCAAGTTGTGTTCCTGCAAGTTCGATGGAAACGGCAAACGCCACATTAGAGCGTGAAGACCTTGCGCCACTTTTCGATGATCCGCGAGTGATCGGACTTGCTGAAATGATGAACTTCCCTGGCACGATTGCTGGTGATGCGGCACTGCTTGCAAAGATTGCTTTGGGACTTGATCGACGCGGTCGTGTCGATGGACATGCGCCAGGTTTGCGCGGTCGATCATTGCAGGCATATGTTGCTTCGGGCCCTTCGAGTGATCATGAATGTTTCACTGCTGAAGAAGCAATGGAAAAAATCTCCTCGGGGCAGCGGGTTTTTATTCGCGAAGGAAGCGCGGCGCGCAATCTTGCCGCGTTGTTGCCCGCTGTTACGCAAGCAAACGCGCATCGGTTTTGCTTGTGTACTGATGACGTACATGCGTGTGAAGTTGTAGACGACGGTCATCTCGATCGTGTCATCCGCAGAGCTGCAGCGATGGGATTCGATGGGCCAACGGCCGTCGCGATGGCATCTCTGCATGTTGCGGAACATTTTGGCCTGCATGAATATGGTGCGATTGCGGCTGGCATGGCTGCCGATTTATCGATCGCCACAATCAAGTCTGGAAAGTGGAGCGACTTGAAAATCGACGCTACTTTCGTCGGCGGTCGATTGATTTCAGAGTCTGGAAGATGCGTTCAGAGCATTGCGACAATTGACATACCTTCTTTTCTGCGGAAGACGGTTCGTCTGCCAAGTGGCTTCAGCGAAAAATCATTTGCTCTCGCAGCTCAAAAAGATGTGCCAGCACGAGTTGTTGGAATCATTCCAGGACAAATCATGACCGATTCCAAGCGTGAGATTCCGCGCGTTATTGACGGGGTCTTGCATGCAGATGTGACTCGGGACCTGTTGATTCTTGCATCGATCGAAAGACATGGGCGTGGAGGAAAAATCGGAATTGGCCTTGTCCAAGGATTTGGACTTCACAGTGGTGCGATCGCGAGCACAATTGGTCATGATGCGCATAACTTGAGCATTGCTGGTGTCGATCCACGCGATATGGTTGTTGCGGCGCAGAGACTTGCAGAAATCGGTGGTGGCCAATGTATTGCGCAAGGTGGAAAAATCCTGGCGGAACTGCCGCTGGCAATTGCGGGATTGCTTTCAGACCAAACACCAGATTCTGTTGCGCGAAGTCAGCATGCAATGCAGAAAGCGTATGAATTGCTTGGTGGAAAACTTTCTGATCCATTTATGCAATTGGCATTCTTGCCACTTTCGGTCATCCCCCACTTGAAGGTTTCTGATTGTGGAATCATTGATGTCGATGTATTTCGCATCGTTTCTCTGCAAGATTGATTACGGGAATTCCGGCAAATAATTTTACGAATCCAACAAGAGTGCGATCCATAGTGCGAAGAGCATCGCATGAACGATTCCCTGCATCATGTTCGTCTTACCTGCTCCAAAGTGAAGGATGGAGAGAACCATCGTTGCCGCCAAGAGGCAAATTTCAGGAGGTTCAAGTCCCAACTCAACCTTTCGGCCAAACAACATTGCAACAAACAGAACGGCTGGAATTGTCAAGCCAATCGTGCTGAGTGCGGAACCATGCAGAATATTTATGGTGCGCTGAACATTGGAACTAAATGCAGATCGAATTGCAGCGATCCCTTCTGGAAGAAGCACAAGGAACGCGATGACAACTCCCTGCAATGCTGGAGGCAGATCGTTTTTCACCAAGAAACCAACAAGAAGATCGCCCAATGATTCTGAGAGCAGGACGACAGAAAACAATGCAATCAGCAATAAGCAGATGGACCTCCAGAGTGGCGCGTTCGCCAAATCACCATGACCAACATTGGTCTTCGCCTCTTCACGAGAGAGTGTAAAGAAATCTCGATGTGATGAACTTTGCAGGAAAAGAAACGAGCCATAGACCACGAATGATGCGCATGCAACAAAGATGTTCATCTGATTGGACATATATCCGCCAGGTTCTGCGGGGGTAAAACGCGGCAACACAAGACCAAATGTGCAAATCGCTCCGGTCACACCAAGGTATGACGAACTTGATTGGGCATTGAACGGTTGCTCTCGTTTACGTAAAGCCCCTGCGATGAGAGCCAATCCAACCAATCCATTCAAGATCATCATCAATGTTGCGAACATTGTGTCGCGTGCAACAGTGTCCGAAGCATCTCCAGTCATCATCACGCCAATGACGAGGGCAACTTCGATAGACACAGCGGAGAGAGTCAATACCAAACTCCCAAATGGATCGGGCAATTTGATTGCAACAGCTTCAGCATGTTCGGATGCACGAAGAGCGCACCACAGAATTGCAATAAAAACCATTGGAAAGACATAGAACGGTGGATTGACAACATGTTCTGTTGGCAAAGCGCCGTGTGAAGCCAAGCCAAACCACTCAGGGCGAGCCACCAACATTGCACCAAACCCCAGCCCCGCAAAAACCAGCAGGTCAGGGAGAATTTTCAGTATTGCTTTTCGCTTGGGCATAGGAATAATCTAGCGGATATTGCGTGCTGTCTGCTGTACGCTTTTGGCATGATCCAATTTTTACTTTTCTACGTTGCGCAGATTGCTTTGATTGCCTCATTGCAAGCGCAAACTGGGGCGGCGAGTGCTGTACGACCCCCACTCACATTCGAGTCTCCAATGCCTATTCCAGATATCGAACAGTGGCCTCGCGGTGTCGCGCCTGATTTCAAAGATCAGTCGAAAACTTTCTTGATTTCGTTCTGGTCTTCGGCTATTACCCCCGCGCGTGAGTCTTTAAAGCAACTTTCAAAATTTTCTGATGAATATCTGGATCAAGGCTTAATTGTCGTCGCAGTCACAGAAGAACCCGCTGGTGGAATCCTGCCTCTTTTAGATTCGCCAAAGTACAAAGAAGGAATCCAATTTGCGATTGGATGCGATCCAGACCGAAGCACATACCGACAATTTATGTCCGAGTCGTGGCAAAATACTTTACCGACTGCGTTTCTTGCACGAGCTGGCAAGATTGTTTGGATTGGAAATCCGCGTGATGCTCAGGATGTTCTCGCCGCTGTGTTTGCCGGGAAGTGGACGCCAGAAGGACGCAAGGAAATGTATGAAGAAGGTGCAGCCGCAACCAAGCGCTTTATGGATTTTGAAAAAAAATTAGAAATTTTGATAGACCGCCGTCAATGGGATGCGGCTCTTGAAGTAATAACTGAAATGGAAAAAGATCCCAACAAATCTCTCGCGCGCGAAGGTCGACTCTTGCGGGTCAGCATATTGCAACAAGCTGGCAAGACATCTGAAGCCCTCGAACTCTGTGATGATCTCGTTGCAAAAACGAAAGATTGGGAGGTTGCATCAGAAGTCGCCAAGATGTTGGCATCGCCACTCTTTCCAAAACCAGACCTTGCACGTGCAACCATCGCGGCGCTGCGTGGGATTTCGTTGTCTAAAAAACAAGAAGCACTTGCGTATTTCGCGCTTGCAGAAGTCCAAATGCGTAGCGGACAAAAAGACCTGGCAATACTTTCCTTGGACAAATCCCTGTTATTAGCTGATCGTGACGAGATCGACCTGATTCAAGATCGACTTGCAGAGATTCGCACTCCCCCGTCATCCACGCCTCCAACTTCCAAGCCAGAGAATCCATAGATGAAATTATTGACTTTTGATCAATTGGGGATATAATTTTTCTATGTTTGAATCGATCGTGACAAGAATCGTAGTGATTCTGACTCTTTTGCTTGGCACCGCAGGCTTAAGATCGATCCATATATCCACTGCACATTGCCACGAAAATCACGCGATTTCCGCGGAATGCGATCACGATCACTCGATTTCCGCTGAATGCGACCACGACCACGATCTTGCTTCCTGTGATCATCTCGAGCCTTCAAACGAAAAAGATTCTCATACCGACACAAATGGGCAAGACGAACAAAGTTGTGAAACATGTGTTGCACTCTTGGCTCTTGCGTTTGAAACAACTGATGCGCCTGCGCTCTTTCTGACAGCACAGATTTGTGAAACAGTGTCAGCCACTTCAGTTGTGGCTCCCGCTGATTGCTCGCTTAGCGCCAATCGCGCAAGACCTCCGCCGATCGCCTGATTCGGCGTCTGAGGTTTCCAAGCAGAACTTGCTCTGCTTTTCATATTTCTAGGATTTATTGACATCATGCTTTGCGGCTCTATTCGATCATCTTCGGTTGGTGTACGCGCGTTCACTTTGATTGAACTGCTCGTGGTCATTGGCATCATCTCACTTCTGGTTGGATTGACTTTCCCAGCGGTTGGAATGGTGCAAAGATATTCGCATATCGCCGGAGATCTTTCCAATCTTCGCGGTCTCTCGATGGCACATGCTGCATATATGAATGTGTTTAAAGATCATTTTGTTGATGCTGGGTTGCCACATGGCGGAATCGGAAATATCAAGAACTCCTTCGTTCATACGCTGCGCCCTTATTACGGGGGCGTCATGTCGGTGAAAAGTCCCTTGGACATTTCTCCACACTGGTCACAAGATGTTGGAGAATCTGGGACTCCAGTTGGAAGCGGCGCATCGGCTGCGTACCGCCAATCGAGCTATGGATTGAACAACTATTTGTCGCGCAATTATTCACCGATGGTGGCGCTTGGTGGATTGGGGTCTGGTGTCGATTCGATGAATGGCATTCGAGATCCAAGCAAGATCGTTTGCTTTCTGTTGATGACCGAAAAAGGTTCATTTGCCTCCGCAGATCACCCACATATTGAAGAGTGGTGCTCGCTTGCGGAACTTGAAGTACCAAAATTTGCTGCAACACAGGTGGCAATCAATGCAGCAGACCGCCAAACTCCCTCACGACCTTCCAAATCCAATTGGAGTTTTCTTGACGGGCATGTCGCAACAATGGAATTTGACGATGTCTATCAGGATTGCGAACACAATCGATTTGATCCAACCTTGCCATGAAAGGTCTACACAAATGCACAAGTCAACAATAAATTTTATTGCTTCATTTACGCTGCTTACGACAGCCTCAGTAAACGCATTCGCCCAACACATAAGCGATGTCGGCGTGGCAAAAAACGCGGTCGGGCAATTGACAACCAATACAATTGGATCAGGCGGATTTGAAGGTGCACGGCGCGTTTTTACAGCCACCTTTGGCGACACAGGAATTGCAAACTTCACTGGGAATCCAGGCTTCGACGCGCTTCCAGGTGCGTTCAATCCTGCGTTTCGAATTGGCTTCAATATTCGTTCTTCACTTCTTGTTTGGAATGGAAATGGATTTTCGCAAACCGATTCTGGTGGGCCACTCTTGGGAGAAAAGATCAAGATGTCCTTTCTCTCGGCGAATGTCACGACAGCTGCGTCGGCCGTTGCAGGATTCTCGCTTGCCATCCAACCAGATGGAGGATGGCATCGGCACTTCTCATTCACAATTCTTCCAGCATTCGGATTCACTGCCCCCGATGTGGGAATCTATTTGCTTGAACTCGAATTGTGGCCAACTGATCCATCGCTTTCAATGAGTGAACCATTCTGGATCGTGATGAACCAAGGATCCAGCGCTGCCAATCAGGAATTGGCCCAGAACTGGGTCGAAGACAATCTCGCTTCAAGCCCGTGCCCTGCAGACTTTGACCTCGACGGCATTGTCGGGGGATCTGATCTTGCAGTCCTCTTGAGCAATTGGAGTGGATCAGGAAGTGGCGACATCGACGGCAACGGAAACGTTGACGGTGTCGACCTCGCAACGCTTCTGAGCGCATGGGGATCATGCCAATGAAATCTGCCAAACAATTTTCAAAAACTTCGTGTCGATTCAGATCTCTACCTCTTTATAAGGACTTGTTATGAATTGTATTTCTTATCGTTCAGATCACATCATCCCAATGGTCATTACTGGCATTCTTGCCTGCGCATCATTTGCATATGCGCAGGGTGAGCCACACATTGATCCGTTCATCTGGGCACAGAATGGCCAACTGCAAACTGCGAGTTGGGCAGCATCAACAGACACAATTGTGGATTCAACTGCAAGAGTCTTCGGCGCAGACTTCGGGGAAGACCCCACATTTCCATTTGCAACTGAAGATCCTGGAATTGGATCGAACCTCTTGGGTTCGACCATCAATTTCAATGTACTGACTGGACTTTCAAATTGGAATGGAAGCGAATTTGTTTCATTCACCGATGCGACTGTTACAGCGGAATTTGGTGGCGCATCTGGAAACACAACAATCGGAGGTGGGTTTTCATTCCTCGTCGGCGAGGGATTGCATTTGCATCCGTCATACTTCATCAATGGAGTCAGCGGACTTGATCCAGCAAATGGCATCTATCTCGTTTCGCTCAACGCCACTTCCTCTCAATATGCTGCAAGCAATACTTTCTGGTTTGTCTTCAACTTGGGCGAATCCGAAGAAGATCACGATGCTGCGATTGATTGGGTCAATACCAATCTGGTTCCAGCACCTGCAGGATTGATCGTATTGCTTGGTGGTTTTCCAATTGGATTGCGCCGACGACGCCGTTGACTTATTGAAAAAGCGATTCAACTTCCACGAATTTGGTGAGCCGGTACATACGCATTGCGTGTGTATTCGGCCACCATTCGGTGGGAATTGAAAACTGGCGGCACGGTTGACGCACTATGCAGAGCTCGCGCAATCCAACCATGCGGAATCCCCGCAGCATCTTGTTCGTAAAACTGTGGGACAACTGATTCTTCGAGCAATTGATAGAGATTCGCCGCGTCGGATGCATCCTGAAGTTTCGCGTTTGCGCGTTCTTCTATTCCGCCGATATTCCATCCATTGATTCCGTCAGAGGCTTCAGGCCACCAACCGTCGAGAATTGAAAGATTCAGTCCGCCGTGCAGAGGCGGCTTCATTCCACTCGTACCACTTGCTTCATATGGGCGTATTGGCGTATTCAGCCAAACATCACAGCCAGCGATAAGCATTCGACCAACATGCATGTCATATTCCTCGATCAATGCGACTCGGCCACCAAATCGTGCGTCACGAGTCAGATCGAAAATTTGCTGAACAAAAACTTGTCCGGCTTCATCACGAGGATGCGCCTTGCCTGCGAAGATGATCTGCACGGGTCGATCTGCATTGGTCAGGATGCGAGCCAATCGATCCGCGTCGTGAAAGACAAGTGGCGCGCGTTTGTATGTCGCAAACCTGCGCGCGAAACCAATTGTCAGCACATCTTCATCAAGAAGCGAATATGTTTCCGCAACTGCCCCCTGCCCTTCGCCGCGCCGCTTGCACTGAATTGCCAAGCGATCTCTGACGAAATGGACCAATCGATGGCGCAGTCTGCTGCGTAACGCCCAAAACTTTGCGGGGGAAACATCTTCTGCATGTTGCCATCCAGTGGCAGTTGGTGCTTGCTTGGTCAAACGAAGCGCAATCTCGTCCTTCCAAAAACGCTCTGCATCTGGATCGATCCACGTCTTGATATGAACGCCATTTGTGATCGAACCGATCGGGACTTTTGCCGCTGGCACGCCATAAAAATCTTTCCACATTTCGCGGCTCACTTCTCCGTGAAGTTTCGAGACTCCATTGACGCGTTCCGCCAATCGAAGCGCCAGCACAGTCATGCAAAATGTCTCTTTCGCATCGCCCGCCTTGATACGACCAAGATCTGCGATTTGCATCGGCGTCAAACCACTGCGAGCCATCACGCCGGAAAGTTCTTGAACGACCATTTCCGGGTTGTATCGATCATGGCCTGCAGGAACTGGAGTGTGTGTTGTGAAGACAGTTGCCTTGCGTACAGCATCGAAGGATTCTTGAATAGCTCTGCCCGGCGAGTGGACATCGAGAGCGCGCTGGACGGCAGCGAATGCAGCGTGGCCTTCATTGAGATGCAAGACGCTGACGCGTTCGCCAAGCGCTTTCAATGCGAGCACGCCACCGACTCCGAGCAAAATCTGTTGACGCAATCGAAGCAGAGGTTCGCCTTTGTACAAACCCTCAGTCAATAGACGATCTTCAGGAGCGTTGGCTTTCAGATTTGTGTCCAGCAGATAAAGCGGAACTCGTCCAACCCACATGCGCCAAATGCGCGCCGTCACAAGTCGCGAGCCGATTGGACATGCAATTGTGCGGTGCGTGTCTTCGAGTCCCCATCGATTGAAGTCGTACTCTGGATAGAGCACCTGCGTCGAACCATCACGCGACAATTGCTGAATGTAATAACCGTGTCGATACGCCAAGCCTATTGCGACAAGCGGCACTCCCAAATCAGACGCGCTCTTCAGATGATCGCCTGCAAGGATGCCCAGCCCGCCCGCGTATTGTTGGATTGATTCGTGAAGGCCGTATTCACTGCAGAAATATGCAACGCGGAATCCTTCTTGGCGAGCCGCCGCGCCGCGCTGAAACCATGCGCGTTCTCCCAAATATGCGGCTCGTGCGGCAAGTCCGTCATAAACGCGCTTCACAAATATCGGATCGCAAGCCAGCACTTCGAGCCGCGCATGCGTTGTGCGTTCGAGAGTTCCAAGCGGAGAATGATTTGTCGCGCGCCATTCGATGGGATCCAAAGTCTGATAGACCGACCACCCCTCCTCGTTCCATGCCCACCAAAGATTGGAAGCCAAGTCGCGCAAGTGGCCGACAAGATCGTCGACGCCGATAGATGGAGATCGCTTTGAACGAGACATGAGTCGAGTATTTGTACCAAATCCACCCCGGCTTGCAGTCAAACGATTCGTCCAGTGAGCGCGGCAAGTGCGTGAAGATTCTTTGCGCTTGAAACACGACGCGCATGCCAATCTGTGCCCAAACGCCAGTCCCAATTTCCTTTGGGAGTTCCAGGAAGATTCATGCGCGCGGAATGATCAAGACCAAGAACGTCTTGCAATGGAATGATTGCCAGTTGCGCTGGCGACTCGAATGCGATGCGAATCATCGCTTCATTTGGTTGGCGCGCAGCGGTCAATCCTGCAAATCGAACAAAGCGCTTTCGCGAAGGACCTGCGAGAGATTTCCACCATCCACGCGTCGTGTCATTGTCGTGCGTGGCGGGATAGACCACGCAATCACGATCATGATGATGAGGAAGTTCGCCAGAATTATCGTGGCCAAATGCGTGGTGCAATACTTTCATTCCAGGCAGTTTGAAAGATTTGCGCAGCGCAACCACTTCTGAAGTCGCCGCGCCAAGATCTTCGGCAACCAATGGAAGAGCACCCAGTGCACGACTTGCCGCCGTGAGTAATTCCTTTCCCGCTTGTGGACGCCATTTGCCGCGCCGAGCGTTGCGCGCTCCCGCGGGGATTTCATACGCGTGATGAAACCCAACGAAGTGATCAATGCGAACTCCGTCGAATCTTCGCAGTGATGCTGCGATTCTCCGCGTCCACCAACGAAACTTCTGTGCGCGGTGCGCAGGCCAGCGATAATGCGGATGCCCCCAAAGTTGACCATCTCTCGAGAAGCAATCGGGAGGTACACCAGTAAGAACTTCGGGGCGCCCACGCCGATCAAGTCGAAAGAGTTCTGGATTTGCCATCACATCTGCGCTTTCCAAAGTCACGAACATCGGAATATCGCCCAACAGTTTGATTCCGTTTGAAGCGCAAGTCTGACGCAAGCCTGTCCACTGTTTGTCGAATTCAAATTGCAGAAATGAGTGGAATCCATTCTTGTCGTTGGTGAATGCGCGCCAACCATTCAGCCATGCAGATTCGCGTTTTTCAAAAGTTCGAAAGGAGGCACTACGAAATCCGCCACCAAGTCTGAAGTTTTCGAATGCCAGCAAAAATGCCGGCTCTTTCGCCAATCGTGCGGCGTCATAATCAGTTTGCGAATGTGAACCAGCGCGATTACTTCTGCGCGAAAACTTGCGCGCTGCCGCGACAGATTCTCGCACATCTTTCTTGGAAAGGAGTCCGTCGTCAGCGAGGAGGTCAAGCGAAAGAAAGAGCGGCTCTCCCGCGAAGCTGGATGTGCTGGCATATGGGGAATTTCCAGGACCAATCGGACCGATTGGCAGCATTTGCCACCATAAAAATCCTGCGCGCGCACACCATGCTGCGAATTCGTGAGCTTTGGGACCAAGATCTCCGATCGCACAAGAACCATCAAGGCTGGAAAGATGAAGAAGAACTCCGCTGGAACGTTTGGCGAGAACGGGGTTGATCAATCCAGTCATGGCTCGAGAATCCAAACACGACCTGAAAGCGCAGGAACAGAGATTCGCGGGAATTCGTCATCACTCCGCGCCGCTCCCTCGCCTCCGAAGATGGTTCGCCAGTATCCAGCACGCGTCCCAACAGAAGTATGCGAGAGATCAATCTGTATGTCGTTCGATGAAGCATTGATTGCAATCAGAATTTTCTCTTCCGCAAGAGAGCGGAGAAAGACCCATGTGTCTTGCGCATCATCATTGAGCACCGTTTCGAACGAACCTCGACGAAGCGCTGGATGCGCCTGGCGAAGAGCGATGATGCGGCGATACCAATCGAAGTGCAGATCATCAACGAAATTTTCTTCGGGCTTTTCGTATGGCTGAAGATCTTTCCACAACATCGGCTTGCGATTGGTTGGATCATCCGCGCCCCACATGCCAACCTCGTCGCCGTAATAAACCATCGGCGCACCCACATAGACCATCTGAACGAGGGCGATCAAACGCGCTTTGCGATATTCCTCCGAGGAAGGCTTTCCCCCAAGATATGCGGGGTTTTCCTGTTCACGATTGCCCTTGTCATATTGCGAATCTGGATGCCTCATCTTGGAAACAATCCGATCAGTGTCGTGACTGTCCACAAGATTCTGAAGGACATAGGTCGACTCTGCTGGATATGCGCGGCGTAATTCCGCCAAACGCCGATCCATTTCGCTGACAGTGATCTTCTGGTTGCGATCGCGAATCCATTGAATAATTGTCTCGGCGAATGGATAATTCATCACCGCGTCAAACGAACGACCATCAAGCCATTGATCAGCGCGCTTCCAGATTTCGCCCACGATGTAAGCGTCTGGATTGATCGATTTCACAAGCGCCCGCCACTCGAACCAAAATGGCATTGCGACTTCATTTGGAACGTCGAGACGCCACCCATCGATTCCATCTGAAGGATCGCCGTCTCCGTTTGGATCCATCCATCTACGAGTCACATTGAAGATGTGCTGCTTGACTTCGTCACTGATAAATCCCTGATCGTTCTTGCGAAAGACCGGCAATTCCATGAAGCCTGCCCAGCCGTCATATTCGAAAGGTTCCCACGATCGAACGCTGAACCAATCTTTGTATGAGCTTTTTTCATGCTTCGCTTGCACATCGCGAAACGCAGGATGCGACGTTCCAACATGGTTGAAAACGCCATCAAGAATGACGCGAATTCCAAGCTTTTTTGCCTCTTTGAGCACATCAAGAAACAGAAGATCGGATGGAGTCCATGTCCATGTCTTGGGGTCGAGAAGATTTTCGACCGCTTCGGCTTTTGCATAATCACCTTGTGTTCCAAATGATTCGTCAATATGCAGAAAATTCGTCGCGTTGTATTTGTGATGACTTGGTGCTTGAAAAATCGGATTCAGATAGATCGCATTGATTCCAAGTTCCTTCAGATATCCAAGCTTGTCTCGAAGTCCAGCGAGATCTCCTCCATAGTGACGAGAGAAGACATCCCACTTGAAAAACGTGTTCCCATTCTGCCCTTCCCACGGACTCGCGCCATACCACTCACTGCGCCAAGGTCGACAGGGCTGAGGATCATTCTTCGAATCTCCATCACGAAAACGCTCCAGCATGATCTGATACCAGACTGCGTCCTTCGCCCATTCAGGCGTGCGGAACATTGCGTCGGATGATGTCGTCAGAGAATAAATTCGTTCATCACTCAATCGGCTTACTCCATCAGAGAATAGAAATGTATATGCAATAGGACGAGATGGGGGCACGACAGCAACTTCCCACCAAGAAAACATTTCATCCGATCCAGAGTCGGTCAACCTGCCTTGTCGCCCATCCTCCGATACGAATTCGACATCCTCAACATCATCTCGCAAGGTGCGAACACGCAAGAGCAATTTCCCATCTGGAAGTCGCTGTACAAATGATGCACGCGCTGGATCGTGGAGAATTCCACCTCCTTCGATCTTTCCATCGCCACGCCGCGTCCGCACTGCACCAAGATTTGCTTGTGCGCCGAGTCGAAGCACGCTGTTGTTGCCACCCTGGCCATCACTGATGACTTGATCGTTGCGCGGATCCGACTGCCATTGATCGCCATCCACGACGAATTTATATTGCTGCTGGCCTACGGGCATCTGCACCGTGACCCGCCACACACCGTCATCGCCACGCGACATCGCTGTCGCCTGTGTGTTCCAGCCATTGAACTCACCAGCAAGATTGACCCGCTTCGATGGCTTTGTTGATTGAAAACTGAATTGACATTCGAATGTTCCATCTCCAAGTGGTCGCACTTCGACAGATGGTGGCTTGGAAAATTGGTTCGCATTTACAGAACTCTTAATCTTTGCTTCACGCGGAGGCCACTGAGTGGGTGCCGTCGATTTCGACTGCTGAAGAATTGACGCAGTGCACGGACTCAAAATGAAGAGCGCACATATAACGAAAGGAAAAAAACTGCGAAAGCCAATCTGAAACATGATCGTGATGTTATAGATCAAGAACCGAAAGACCTCTACGACGATCCCCGATTCACTCGCTGAAACTATGCTTGCCTCCGTATGCTTCAAACCAGCGCCCGATTGATCCGAACACTGCTCGCCGTGATGGCAGCACTCTTTGTGATCTGGGCATTCGTGACTGTTGCCGTGCGAGAAACCAAACGATTCTGGAAGAATGACAACCGCACTGAAATCGTGGTGATGCATTGGTCTGGCGAAGGCGGTCAAGAAGAAGACCAAATCGTAGAGGACGCTCTTCGTCAATTCGAGCATGAAAACCCCACGCTTCGCGTTCGCAGAATCAATCCTGGCGATGCGGGCAGTTTTTATACGAAGTTGCAAACGATGATGGCGTCTGGAGATCCACCAGATGTTTTTTATGTTGGCTCGGAGCGATTGCCAGCATTTGTTTCACTTGGATTGATTGCGCCACTTGATGAGTTCCTGAAGCGTGATTCGCAGTTGAATGTGAAAGATCGAATCATTCTTGAAGACTTCTATCCCGCGACTGTGAAGGCGTTTCAATATGACGGAATACAAAGCGGAGAAGGTGCGATCTATGGGATTCCAAAGGATTTCACCACAGTGGGTTTCTATTGGAACAAAGATCTTTTCGCTCGTGCGGGTCTTGCGCCACCATCGCAGAATTGGACTTGGGATGAATTTATCGCCGACGCTCGTGCGATCGGAAAACTCCCCGATTGCACTGGCGCAGAATTTGTGACATGGCCTGCGATGATTCGCGCATATTTGATGACCGAAGGAGTTGATGTCAAGGGAAGTTCATTCGATGAACCAACAACATCCAATCCAGAAGTTTTCAATGCACTGGATCGACTTCGCTCGTGGCGACACGACGAGAGCCACACGCTGACAAGTGGCAAGAGCAAGATTGCAAGTGGATCAAGCGTTTTTCTGAGTGGAAAAGTTGGACTTGCTGGACCATTCGGTCGATGGGTCGTGCCGAGTTATCGCAAGATTGCACCAAGAAATCAAGGTGGATTTGAGTGGGACTTCGCTCCCCTGCCGCGCGGCAAAGTCGACAGCAATATTGTCCTGACTGTCTCGTGGTCAATCTCAAATCAAAGCAAGCATCCGCAAGAAGCGTGGTCGCTTGTTCGATTTCTTTCTGGCGAACCAACCCAACGTGCGCTTGCTCGACTTGGACTTGCGATCCCAACAATTCGCGCTGCGGCGAAAAGCGAATCGTTCAACGATCCAAATCAAGAACCTGCCAATGACGCTGGCTTTCTGACTGCAGCAGATCATGCGCGCATCGTTGATTGGCCCACAAATCCGCAGTTCGAGGCGCTTTTAGGATCGCGTCTGGATCAAGGACTGAAGACGGGAGATCTTCCGCTGAACGAAGCGATTACAAACTTCGAGCGCGACTGGCGAGTGGAATCGCAAAGCCCGCTTCGCAGTGATTCTTTTCCCGCGATGCCGTGGACCGCACTCGGATTGATCGCACTGATCGCATCACTTGCAGGACTCGCTGTGTGGATTGTGATTCTGCGCCGTGGAAATCTTCCCGCGCATCAGCGATCGGAAGAACGCGCAGGATATTTTCTCGCATCACCGTGGATTGTTGGATTTGCTCTATTTATGGCATTTCCAATTGTCATGAGCTTGGCTCTGGCATTCGCCCGCTGGAAAGGAGTCTCGCCACTCAGTTCCGCGGAATTTGCAGGCACTGCAAATTTCCAACAACTGCTTCAATTCGACCAACGCTTTCGCACCAGTCTTGTCGTCACTGCCTATTACGCAATTCTCGCAGTTCCTGCGGGGCAAATTCTCGCCCTCCTCGCAGCTCTGCTGATGAATGCACGTGTGCGTGGTATCCATCTCTTTCGTGCGGCGTGGTATTTGCCAAGCGTGCTCGCTGGTGTTGGCGTCGCGGTTCTTTGGCGGTGGATCTTTGATTCGGATGGCGGACTGATGAATGCGGCGTTGCAACCCCTGCTCACACCACTTGGCCTGACTGCGCCAGAGTGGTTCGGACAAGATGCGGCGATTTGGGGAGCACCGGCATTCGCATTGATGAGTCTCTGGTTTGTCGGTGGCACAATGATTGTTTTTCTCGCGGGTCTTCAGCAGATTCCAATTGAACTCTATGAAGCTGCATCAATCGATGGCTCTGGACGATTGAGACAATTTTGGTCGATCACTCTGCCGATGCTCTCGCCGATCATCCTCTTCAACGGGATTATGGCGATCATCGCAAGCTTCCAAGTTTTCACCCAAGCATTCGTGATGACTGGAGGCGAGCCCGGCGATCTCACGCGATTTTATGTTCTCTATTTGTATAACCAAGGATTCGAGTTTTATGAAATGGGATACGCCAGCGCGATGGCGTGGATTTTATTGTTGGTCGTGCTTGCACTCACCGTGATCATCTTGCGCACGAGCAATCGATGGGTGCATACCGAAGGACAGAAGTCATGAATCGCTCGCTCTGGAAACTCTTGCAATACGCAATCCTGCTTGCGGGCGCGGCAATCTTGCTTCTGCCGTTGTGGTGGATGTTGGTCGTGAGCCTTGAAACTCCAGAACGCGCGGGATCCGCGATCACAGGAGGGAGTGGACTGTCACTTTGGCCGCCATCGCCACAGTGGGGCAACTATCCACAAGCACTGAGCGAAATGGGATCGGTGCCATGGCAAGGTTTTCTCAACGCACTTGCGAATTCGATCGTCGTCACCGTGCTTGTTGTGGTCGGCACTGTGCTTTCAAGCAGTCTCGTCGGTTTCGCGTTCGCGCGCATTCGCTTCCGCGGCAGTCGCGGACTTTTTCTCTTGATGCTCGCAACAATGATGTTGCCTGGACAAGTGACAATCATTCCTCTCTTCCTGCTCTTTCGCAATCTTGGCTGGATTGATTCGCTTCTTCCGTTGATCGTGCCGGCATTCTTTGGCAATGCATTCTTCATTTTCATGTACCGCCAATTCATCGGGCAAATCCCCGAAAGTTTGCTGGAAGCGGCGAAGGTCGATGGATACACATTGATCGGCATCTGGTGGAGAATCATTCTGCCACTCTGCCGTCCTGTCACTGCGATTTGCGCGGTTTTCACCTTCATCTATGTCTGGAATGACTTTATGGGTCCGCTGATCTATCTGCACTCCGACGAGCAAGCAACGCTTGCCGTTGCGCTCAATTCATTTCGAAATCAGTATGGCGGGCTGGAGGATGTGCACCTGTTGATGGCGGCAAGTTTGGTCACAATGGTTCCATGCATTCTGCTTTTCGCAGCATCACAGCGTCACTTTATCGAAGGGCTCGCTCGCGGAGCAGTCAAGGGATAGCGCGAACAATCCCGCGCTAGGCTCGAAAGATCCCGCCAAACGAATCATTGCGAGCGAACCGGCTGGTTGTAATTTGCGCGCAGCCACTGCACCGCATTCTCGGCGTTCTGTCCCTTGACGGTCAACATTCCGCTCTGAGACATCAGCGCATCAACTTCTGCTTGCAGTGCATTGACATCCGACTTGAATTCTGGATTGGTCCTCATCAAAGGATTTGCAGCAAGTTCGTTCGCTACCCTTTTCGCACTCGAAGCCGCGTCGCTCGCCTGCCGATACAACTGCAAGACAAGATTCCATGCGTCGATGGCAGTATCAGAATTCTTCCGCCAAGAGAAGGTCCCTCCAGAACTCGACCTCCAACCACTTCTACCCCAACTGCGCGAATAGGAACCTTGAAATTGCTGTCGTCGAGGATCGGCTTCGCGTGCGATTGCTTCTGCTTCGATCATTGCGCCAGTGAGATTCATCGCAGTCTTGATCGCATTGAATCCTCTTTTGATAGTGAAATGCAGGTTGTCAGATTCTTTTTGCTTCAAAGCCTGAATCTCTTGCAAGATTTTTTCCCCGACACCAACTTGGACCTGCCAACTCTTCACCCCAAGCGCGGGACCAATTTGTTCAAGACCTCCAGTGACACCGAGGGCTATTCCAGCAGTCACAAGTTGCGCTCCAGTCATTCCAGTGAGTGAATCTTTTCCGCTGCTCAACTGAACAGCGTCGACTCCAGCTGGCGCACTTTCAGCAGCCTCTGGACATCCATCGCTCCCCTTCCACAAGAAGAGATCGACCGAGGGATCGAGCAACCCCTTCAAGACATTCTTTAAATAAGGACGATCCGACGCACGCGAGGTGATTGTGGAAAGATTCGTTTGAATCTGCTGAGCAATGTTCGCATCCGAAAGATCCGATCCAGGCGCCCAGTCCATCACGATTCCATCCGCACTTGGATTCAAGACAATTAAATAATCGCAAAGCACGGGCAGAACTGCGCCAGGACCTTCCACTGAACCAAACACACCGATGACTGGCATGATCTTGCGAATCTTCAGAATTTGATCTGCAAGCACGGCAGTATCCGGCTGCGTTCCACCCGTGACATTGAATTGAATCACGAGCGCATTCACACGGCGCGATGCGGGCGAACCTTTGATAAAGACTTCAAGCGCTTCTGTGATCGTTGCGTCACCAATCGCTCCATTGAGTGGAAGAATTGCGTATCGCAATGTTGTCGATAGCTTGCGATCGCGTGAGCACTTTGATGTCGGCGGCACTGCGTCCATCGGACCGTCTTGCGCGCCGACTTCTGCTGGCGGCACGGTTGCGGGAGCTTGCGCGTTGGAAGTTTGCGATTGAAGGCAAAGAGCAAGGGCAAGAAGATTGAGAGTGATTGGATAAATAATGTGGGTCAACTGTTTCATGGAAGTGATGTTGTACCTCATCTCGCCTGATAGGTAACCTCATTACTTCCAATGGCAACAGTTGAATTGAAAGCGGTATCGAAGATCTATGGAACAACGGTTCGAGCCGTTGATTCTGTCGATTTATCCATTGCGGATGGCGAATTTATCGTCCTAGTTGGCCCTTCGGGGTGCGGCAAGAGCACAACTTTGCGCATGATCGCCGGATTGGAGGATCCTTCTGGGGGAACTATTTCAATCGGCAACCGCATCGTGAATGATGTACCTCCTAAAGACCGAAACATTGCGATGGGCTTGCAGAACTACGCGCTCTACCCACATCTGAATGTTCGACAGAATCTTTCCTTTGGACTTGAACGCCGCCGCACTTTCAAAAGTCGCTGGCGTGGCATTTGGGATTCTGCTTACCGCACACAGCGTCACACCGAGCGCCTTGCGATCACAGCACGAGTCGATGCAGCTGCGCGCACGCTTGGTATCGAACATTTGCTAAATCGACCGCCACGCGAACTCTCCGGCGGTCAAAGGCAGCGTGTCGCCGTTGGGCGAGCGCTCGTGCGAGATCCAGCCGTCTTTCTCTTTGATGAGCCGCTTTCAAATCTTGACGCGCTCTTGCGTGGCGAAATGCGTACCGAGCTTCGCATCCTGCACCGCAGTCTGCAAGCCACGATGGTCTATGTCACACACGATCAAGAGGAAGCGATGAGTCTCGCAGATCGAATGGTGGTGATGAAAGATGGCATCGTCCAACAAATCGGTTCTCCGGCGGAAATCTATGAGCGCCCAGCAAATCGTTTCGTCGCTGGATTTATAGGAACTCCGCCGATGAATATGTTCGAGGGACGCTTGACGACCGACAGCACTGGCGGCTTCACTTTTCACTGGAATCAAAGCGAATTTCCGCTTTGTAAGCGATGGGTTGCTGCCGAACTTTCAGCAATTGGCCAGAACTCTCTCACGCTTGGAATTCGGCCGGATCGACTGACGATCGTGCCCATTGACGAGAAACAAGATTCGCCATGCGTGACTGGTCAGGTTGTCACTATCGAACGATATGGGCCTCTTGCAGACATCGTCGCACTGGTCAATGGGACGCGCGTCATCTCGCGAACCGCGGCAGACGCACTCGGTGCAATTCGTGAAGGAGATGCGATCACTCTTCGACTTGATATGCAATTTGCGCATATGTTTCGCGCGGATGGCTCGGCGGTCACGTCCCCCGTCACGTCCCCCAGGAACTGAGCAGACTTGTCAGGTCGCCTCCACCGACGATTCCGTTGCCATCGATATCTGCGATCCCTCCGAGAGTTCCCCATGCGGACAACAGCACTGTCAAATCAGCTGCGTTAATCTGTCCATCTTGATTGAGATCTTGTGGTCGCAAAACATTCCCTTGAGAAAATATAACCGCTGAATATGGACCGACCGAAACAAGCGCGCTCTGTTCCAGACCATCCCATGCAACAGGTGAAGTCGATGTCGAGAGACAAAGAGTGTTGGAATAGTCAGCGCTATAACCCGTCCAATCGCTGTTGAATCTGCAATTCCACAGGCCACTACGCGGCATTCCGATGCGATAATTGGACTTTGCTGTCGCGGAAAAATTGACAACGACGATTGTGTCATCCAGATCACCACCCTCCTGCCAACGGTGAAATGCGAGCAATTTATCCGTGTTATTTAGATGAAAAACATTCGTACTGAAACCAGAAAGCCCACGCGTCGATCCCGAAGCATTCGTGCGAAGCTTGATGAGGTCCTGATAGAGCTTGAAGATTCCAGAGTATGTTGTCTTGCGGGACCAATCCAGCGCGACAGCGTCGGTAAAGAATTCATCCTCAAGAAACTCCTGACCTTGAAAAAGCATTGGCACTCCAGGCGCAGTCATCGCGAGCACTGCGCCAAGTGTCGAACGCTTTCGCGCGAAATAGGAACCAGCGTTGCCTGGAGAAATCTCCTCTGGAACTCGCTGCTTGCCATTGGCGACTTCATCATGGCTTTCGGTATAAATGATTCTCTGCTGCATCGATCCGTTGTATGAAAAGGTAATCGCATCGCGCACGGAATACATATCACGGTCGCTGTCGTTTGGGGTGATGAGTGCGCCGCGAATCTTGGGATAGAAGCCAGCATCCCATTGGCTGTCGAAGCCAGCACCCCCTGCTCCAGTCGTCTTGGTGATGTATGGCTCGAGATCCATATCTTCAGCAACCATAAACTTTCCAGGAGCGACCGCATCGACATCGTTGTTTATCACCTGAAGAATTGACCAGCCATCTGGAATGTCCACACCATTCTGATCTGTTCTGCGGATGAACTTCGTTCCGTCAATTCGCAATCCATCCATGCGAAACTCGTTCAGCCACATCATGGCGTTATCCCGCAGGAATGTCCGCACTTCACTGCGACCAAAGTCTGGACGCGTATCTCCCCAAGGGGTCACCGCGCGAAAATCGTTGTAGAAAAAGATGCCGCCCAAACCATTCTGCGACCAACCATCAAACTGCCACATATCCAAATCGTTTGGTCCAAGGTGGTTATACACAACATCAGTCGTCACGCCGATTCCGCGCGCATGCGCGGCATCGACGAATTCCTTCAGATCATTCGGTGTGCCATACGCGCTTTCAACAGAATAGAGATATGAATTGTTGTATCCCCACGAACGATCTCCAGGAAACTCGCTGATCGGCATCAGCGCGATCATGTTCACGCCAAGTTCAACAAGGTGATCAAGCTTTGCAGAGCATTCGTCAAAGTTTGCGGGTGTCGCACCGCTCGCAGGGATGCCATATGTTCCGACATGCATTTCGTACAGGACAATCTTGTCCCATGTTGGCATATTGAAATTTGTCGTTTGCCATACATAAGAGTTTGCGTTATAGACAACAGAATTTCCAACCGATGAGACAAGATCGCGCGCGCGCGGATCGTTTCGCCAAAGTGTCTGCGTTGCATTTTTCACCACAAACTTGTACTGCGCTCCTGCTTGCACATTGGCAACATCGACGGACCAATATCCGTTTCCTTCTGCAAAGAGCGGCAGAGAAGTTGCATTCCAAAAGTTGAATGTTCCAGCGACTGTCACCCCAGTTGCGTTGGGTGCGAATGTTCGAAAAGTTGTTCCGATGAGGGTTCCAGACGCATACGGAATTGCGCCGATACCGGGGCGAGTCGAAAAGGCTGCGAATGTTGTCGACGCAGCGAACAGCGCCACAACCAACGCGGGAATAACAGCGGGAATACCCATCGTGGTTGAAGAATATACCCAAAAGACAGTAAATGCCTATTTTGATGGCAATTTTTATGAAATTTCGAAGTCAATAATTCTCGACACTCAGTGACCAGAATCGAGCTTTTTCGAAAGTTCGATCCCGCCTGGAGGCTGAGGAAACTTTCCATTGAGGATGTCCACAGGGGTCGCATCCGCCCCATACGCCGCTTGGTTGATTTTTTCTTTGACGAGGATGCCAAGACCGCCAATCGATGCGCCACCATACAGGCCCGCCGCGTGGGCATAGGACTTGACTGGAGGCCCGCTCGCTTGCTTTGTGCCAGTGGTCGTCGCGGCTGTCCCTTGAGCGCCGGCATAAAAATAGCTTCCATTTTCGATGAATTTATCGAAGGCAGTGGCGTCATTAAACAGCATCACGATGTCGAGGTGCTGCGCGCCAATGAGCGCGCCGAAATCTCCTTTGACAACGCCGATTGCAATCGGCGCGGACCAACCGCCTGGAAGTTTTTTAACGGCAACACCATTGCCCCCCATCCAACCAAAGACAACTCCCGCTTGAAAACATTTCAGGATTGCAACTCCAACGGCCGATTTCAATTCTTCTTGAGGTATTGGAGCGCCAGAAGTTTGCACGCTTTGAAAGGCATCAGTCCCTTCAGTGATGTGATCAAGCATTGGGCTTTGAGATTTACACCCAATCACTCCGACGATTGCGATCAAAATGAAAAACATCCCCACCGATTTTTTGACATTCCTTGTCATATATACATGCATATAGATACATCTCCTCGTGAGTTGATCTTTCGACGCATCCATACGTCGACCTTGAAATTCTAGCGTTATTTTAGAGGCAAGGACCCCATGCGCTGAGCAACGTGGTGAGATCGGAACCATCCGTCGTCTGGTCGCCGTTCGTATCTCCAGCAGCTGTTCCCCAACCGCTGAGAAGGGTGGCGAGATCAGATCCATCAATCACTTGATCACCATTGAAGTCTGGGGGACACGATGGTGGAACGACTGGGCAATCTGGTTCGTTTGTATCGACCACCAGAACCGCGTATTGATTTCCTTCAATCGTGGAGAGATTTACATTGCGAGGCTCGCCAAGATTGCCCATCGGAGCAAGAGGCGCGAGAAACTGGTTTGACAAATAATCGTGACCACCGCCATTGATCGCAGCGCAAATCTTGATGTTCTTCTGAGTCGCTGCGTCATAACCAAGCAAGGTCAGCGGGATCGACATCTCGATACCCGTGGTGACACCGGCGCCACTTGCATTGCCACCATCTCCATCGACGCCGGCGATATTTGAATTATTGATTGCGACTTTGACTCCATACTTCACATTGTCAATCGGCACTGAACCAGGAGTTCCCGTGCCGATATATGCCCCAATTCCACCGCCTGCAGTCAAAAGCTGCGCAATGTTTGCGTACATTGCAATGGGCGTCCCGCCACAAGTCGTGGTGAGATAAAAATCCGCCGAAAAGCATGTGTCGAAAGTCAATCCATTTCCAGAACCGTCATCACCCATTCTGTTCAGAGCGTTAAAGTCGACATCTGGATTGTTTCCAGGCAGTCGGTTCTGACCACCTGATTTGCAATCAATAAATACTTCTAGTTTATTGAAATTGCTTTCGAGATTGCCGCCGAAGAAAAGATAGAGAACTCCGCCGTTCACAACAGCGTGCAGTCCGTCAAGTTCAGATCCATTGGCTGCATCAACAAGTCCGAGATTGGAATTGCCGAATCCTGTTGTCAGGGCTTGAATGGCAAGATCTTTCGCAGGAACATAGACAGCGTCCAGAGTCCCGTCGACAACTGGAGCCTGGCCGAAAGCCGAGGAAACAAGTGCGCAAGGAACAGCCGCCAAGGCGGCAACAATAGATATATGAGTCAGCATTCGAATCTCCTTACGCAGAAAGATATCCCGCTTTACTCTGGAAGCAAATGAAAATTATTTTTTTTAAGTCAGCGAGCCATACCGACCACAACAACTCCTCCAAGAGCGATCTCAGCCGCCTCGGCACGCAGAAGGAATTCTCGTGGCAATCGCCGATTTGGCGCCAATTCCGCAGCTTTTGTCAGCAATTTGACTGCATTTACAAAGTCGCCCTGTCGCTCAAGGAGCATCCCCTTCAGCAAATATCCATCGCTCAGCTTGGGATTGCGGCCCATCAAACGTCGAGCGCACGAATCGGCGCGCTCGATATCGCCGACCATCCAAGCGATGTATCCCAAAGCTAAATCGTGTTCAAGCGTGATGCCCTGTTGTTTGCCCTCCGCAGAACTCTCGAAGGCAACCAACAAGTCGCGAGCTTCAAGCGCACGACCAGTCATCGCAAGACATCGCGCGCGAATGCGGAGCATGTCGTCGCGGTCCATTATCTTCGCGGACAAAGTGGCGAGAGCTGTGAGGCAACGATCCCATTCTTTTGCATGGAAAGCGACGAGTGCCAAATCTTCTTGATAAATCGATGGATTCGGCGCAAGCGTGACTGCTAATTCCATAAAGTTAAGCGCTTGCGCAAGATCGTCTTCCGACGTTGCTATCTCGCTGCGCAGATGGGCAAGCGCGGAACTGAATTCGAAGTGACACGATGTATCGTCGATCAGCGCTTTCGCTTCCTCTGCTCGACCGAGCACAAGCAAAGTTTCCGCTTGGGCGAGGAGATAGTGCGTGCTTGTTGGTTCGGTGGTGAGAGCGGCTGCATATTCTTTCAACGCCTCTTCGTCGCGACCCCACCGCTGAAAAACCACACCTTGGTAATACAGGCATTCAGCGCATGATGGATCAAGCTGTGCGGCATTTTTAAATTCGGTCATCGCCAATTCAAGTCTTCCCATTTCCAAAGTGATTCGACCACGCATCAGTCGTGCTTTAGGATCAGTGGGAAACGCAACGACAACGCGATCAATTTGCGCCAGCGCATCCTTGAATTGCCCAGCATCGAGTGCTTGAGCTGCTTGATCGGACGCAACCGCTCCACCGACTCGATTGAAACGATCCGTCGCCACTTTGCGTGCTTCAATTCCCGTCTTTGTTGGACCGCCGCACCCAAAAATTGTGGTTGCGAAAGCGGTCACCAAGAAAGTGCACGCCAGTTGGGAGAATCCGACGGAAGCTCGGCGATATACAAAACAAGGTGATTGGTTCATGGTGCGGGCTCTGGTGTGGGCTCTGGTGCGACTGGTGCGGAAAGGGCCGGCGTACTTGGTTCAGGTGTTGCTGGCGTGGTAGTTGGTGCTGGCGATAATTTTGGTGAAGGAGTTGAAGTACTTGGCGAGAATGTTCGCTTCTCAATCAATGTCTGATCAATTTGATCTTGATAATCAGAGCCTGGCATCGAAATGACGCGTTCGCGAAGTTGCTGCATCGCCGGCGAAATCGGTTTCATTCGTAGCGCTGCATTGGAGTAATAAAGCGCCTTGGTGAGATCGCCATTGTTGTACGCAGTAAATGCGTCTTGTTGATAATTCGCAGTGACTTGCTCGCGCGAAAATGGCAGGAGGCCAGCGCGCGCTCCGACTCGAACATTTTCAACAATTTCCAGTGAGTCTTTGCCTTCTTCGTAGAGTTTTTGATCCTCAATCACCGTCGGCGTCACCAAGAAAATAATTTCTTTGCGCTGAACACGATCGGCTTGTCCAGTGATTGCTCCACCGAAGAGTGGAATGTCGCTTAAAAATGGAACTTGTCGGCGCTGCGTCGTGATCTTGTCGCTGAACAGTCCACCAAGCACGACAGTTTGCCCGCTGCGCACACGGACATTCGTATGAAGTTCCTGAGTTGTAGAGTCTGGAACCGTCGTCGTACCACCGCCAGGCACACCGATGACGCGAAGCGTGAAATCAGAAATGCTTGGAGACATTTCCATTCGGATCATGCCGTCATCGGTAATAAATGGCCGAAAAGTCAGTTTGATTCCTGTGTCGAGATATTCCACGGTTTGCGTGGTGCTGGTCTGGTTCTGCGTAGTCGTGAGATATGCGACTCGCTCTCCGATCAGGACAGCGGCGCGTTGGCGATTCAGACAAGTCACAGCTGGTCGAGCGAGGACAGTGATGTCAGTCACGTCATCGAGCACTGTCAGAAAGACAGAGACATCATCGGAGACAAATCCCATCTTGATGTTCGCGGGAGGCTGATTGGGCAGCGAGACCTGATTCGTGATAGCGGCTGCTTGCGCAGAATTGGGATAGGGATTTAATGGAACTGGTGTTGTGGCTCCGTTGTTTCCACTCTGAAGGGCATCTGGGATTCCAAGTGGCGAAATCGCCTGCGACACAAGGTTGTTGAAATTCAGATTGCCGATCGCGGCGATGTCCAAACCGTATGCATTATTTTCGTCGATATTGGCGGAGACCACAGTCGCTTCGACTCGGACCTGTTGCGGTGCGCTATCGATCTCTTTCAGAACACGAGCGACTTCTACCAAGTTCGAAGCGTAATCCGTGACCACGATTCGGGCGGTGAATGCGTAATCATCTGCACCACCATTTTCCAAAGATGGCGTGAATCCTGCGACCACAGTTCCACGCGAAGCCATTTGCCCATCCTTGGAAAGGATCGGCTTGATGAACGACTCCGCATCGGTTGCGTTCAAAAATTGCAGAACAAATACTTGCGTTCCAAGTTGACGCTTCGCTTTTTCGAGAGCCTCGAATTCCAATTGCGTATAAACAAATATGAACGCACCTTGCCGAGCTGAAATCAGTCCATTCACAGAGAGAATCGCTTCGAGCGCTTCGTTGAATGGAACGTCATAAAGATTGACAGAGACTTTTCCATCAACTTTGTCGCTTGCAACGATGTTCTGCTTGCTGCGGACAGAGAGAAGTTCGAGCAGTGCATCGACTGCGACATTCTGAGCAGAGAGTGTGATAGTTCCGTGTTTGGAAACTTCAATAAACGGAGGAGGGCTGAGATCAACAGTTGCTGGAGGCGCGGATGCAGGAGTTGGCTCTGGAGTCGGCGCAGGATTTGGCGCAGGAGTCGGCGCAGGATTTGGCGCAGGAGTCGGCGCAGGCACAACGCTTGCGGGTGCTGAAGCATTTCCTTGCGGACTCGAAGTGACTGGCGCGAATCCTCCAGGAGGAACAGGTGGGATTGCATTCTGTGCACTGGATGCGGCTGCAATTGAAGCCTGCATGAAAGCGATAGCAACAAACGCAGTGATAGCCGAGCGGTGTGATTGCGCTCGCACTCGAGTCTGATACACGGGGCTTGTTCGGTTATAAGTATCCAAAGTGCGTGAAACCGCCTGCACCAAGTAAAAGGTGCTGAGTAATACACTTCGGCTCATTTATGGCAACCCGATAGCTTTTTCCACTCGAATTTGTCCCGATGTGGGTTGCAGAACCAGATCGATGGACTCTTGGCCAATGCCAGTCGAAAGGTGGATTCGTGGTTCTGCTGCATCGAGTCCGATATTCAACGCGCCAGAGTGATTGAACGGAATTCCATCGACTGGAACATCCGTCACACTCACAAGCACTCCTGATGCTTCAGAAAAACTATTTTTATTGAACCGTACTGTCCCTGCGTCTGGCGGTCCTTCGATTGTGTAACCGTCAGAAAGAAATTTGATCTTCGCGGGGGTTGATGGATTAGCAATTGTCCAGGCCTGTGCATATTGAATATCCGCCCATAACCGGTGTTGAGCTGCGGAGAGTCGCCCCCCGCTATGGTCCGAGAACATTGGCAATGCAAGCGAGACGATCACAGCAATTATGATTGTCGTGATGATGAGTTCGATCAGGGTAAAGGCTCGACGCATTATTGTCCCCTCCTTAAATTGAGAACTGTTGTTGAGAATTGTTTCACTTAGAAATTGATCTGAATACGAGTTGGAATTTGTGCGGTACCACCGCGAGGAGGTGGCGCTCCCTCGGTGATTCCGGTGATGTCATCAAGCGCGTGGTCATAGAAGAAACTTGCCTCATCGCGCAAGATGACGTGATTCGCCGCGATGCGTCCATAGATCTCCGTCTTTCCACGCAAGATCACAGGATTGGTTGGCATATATATAGATCCGACAATCGAGCTGTTATAGAAATCCCATATAAAAATCGAAGAGAGGAACGCAGGATCTGGATAGATGCGAATTCTCCATGGTTCGATGTACTTTGGCTCCTCTGGTGCAACTGGATCGCACGCTGTCGCAACCCATTGGTTGAGCCACTTCTTGCGGTGAGGATCGCCAAGCTTGTTCGTTGCGTTGGCCTCTGAAGTGCATGTGTAATCACTTCCAATCCACGATTCTGTTGTGACCAAGTCGTATGCAATGAAAAGAAGCAATTGCGAGTTTGTTTTCAACTCGATTGCGGAATTTGACATATCAAAACTTTTCGCGTCAAGATCGAACCACTGCCTAGCCTTCATCACAATCTTTACATTCCCATTGATAATCAAACGACTATCCGTCAGCTTGAATTTGTCATCCACTCGATAGATACCGCTATTCAATGTGACGACAGAATTGTTTGTAATGTTCAGATCACCACCTGCATAAGGAATTCCGAAGAATTCAAAGCATTTCACGCGAATTGGATTCAGCGTGACCGTGACGGCGCTATATGTTCTATTTCCTGTGTATGTCGTGCCAGGAATGAATGATGGCTCTGACGGAGGCGTGGGCATCACGATGGATTGACCAGCGGACAATCGAACTTGTTCGACTTCTTCGGCACTGCCGCCGGTGACAGTCACGCTTTCCGCATTCGAAGGGAAATAAAGATACGCCTGCTTTGTGGCAAATGTTTCACTTGCGATTTCCCACGATGCGGCAAGAGAAGTCTTGCCACCAAGGTAGTGATAGATCATGTCCACATTATTGATTCTTGCCCCCGCATATCCAGCACGCGAGGCGCGAATAAATTCCGTTGGCTTTGCCGCCAATGCGAGAGCGAGTGTGTCGTATGTACCTGGAATTGCGACTGCTTGATCTTCAAAGTATGCGTTGGTGCCGAAGTAAACGCCTTCGTTGCTAAACCAAGTCTTCATCGCCTGCGTTCCAACATTGATTGGATATTTCAATGTGCTTTTTGGCGCTTTCTCCCAGCGACCAACAAAGTTGTGGCCTTCCATGCGAAAGAGTTTGTTTGCAAAGATCGCATACTGACCCTTGACAAGACTTTGCAGGCTCATCTGCGCGCTCATTTGATAACTCGTCTCGCCAACGGTCACTGTGATTGTTGCTTGAAATTCAGTGGTACTGATTGTCGGAGCCGCACCGGTTGTCAAGTCAGCAACTGTGACATTGAGCGTTGCGCCGTTGATTTGATAGTTCGTCAACAAAATTCCGTCCGAAAGTTGCGCGCGCCACTGCGACGCAATGATCGCATCCGGCTGCTGGAAGATGTTTGCGAGAACTTCGCGCGAAATTGCCAGTCCTTCTGCCGCTGCCAATCGCGCGCGCGCAGCTTCGCCCATACTGCGACCAACCATAACACTGTGGTCACGCGATTTGACAAACGATGTTCCTGCTGTTGCTGCCACGCCGAGCGCGAAGAGCGCCATCAAAAGCGCAACTCCGCGGTGGGAGCGAGTTGTCGAACGGGAACGACCTGAAAATCCAATCACTTGAAATTGTTTCATGATCCAGACTCCGAACAAATAGGGTGTCGATCAAAGAACGCAAGCGCGCTTTCGAGGCGCACATCGGCCTGCAATATTTCATTTCCATTTTCGGCGACGAATGCAAACTCCACGCCCACCGAACGATTTTGACAACAATCACTTGTTTGCCAAACGAACCGAGGCATCTTGATTATTCCTGTGGCAAGTTCTGGCGCGGCAAGACCCGAAGCAATTGGCGAGCGTCGCAATTTCCCCGCATCATTGAGTTGAACAAACAGGTCATCCCAAAATGCGCCATCGACAGTAAAGACTGCCGAATCGTTCGCTGCAACCATATCGTCTTTTACAGTCCATTCGATCAAAGTCCAAGTCGAATCTACTTCTTGGACAAACTCAAGCCAATGCAATTCATCTTCTATCAGGTCAATGCGATCAAATGCTGCGTCAGTACCGCTGCCAGAAGTTAGGAGCGTTTCCGCAGGAAGCCAAAGCAACACGCGTTGTGGACTGAGCGCCAAACACATGCGCGTCTTCAACGAAAGCAAGCCTAGATGTGACTGCACACCTGCGCTGCGCACGATCGCTTCGCTTCGCAGATCCTGAATTGTGAGAGCAGAGACAAATCCCTGAATAAGCGCGACCACAGTTCCAGCAACCATTGTCGTCACAACCGTTGCGATCATGACTTCGATGAGCGTGAATGCGCGTGGACTTTTTTTCATGGCGATACCGCGCCTTCTTCTTCAGTTGTCCACGGACGAAATCGCTGTAAAGAAACAAGATTGCGGGTCTGTCCCTGCCACGAATCAGAAACAGTGACATTGAATAGATAGCCTTGCACGATGAGTCCTGGGAAATCAGGCACCGTGAGATTGGACGCAGTGACGACCGTTCGGCGTGACATCTTGTTATATGAAGGGCTGAAATTCTCGCCGCTTGGGGTTTTGATTGTTCCAGCTGGCTCGGTGATATCCGCCACCACGATCGTGGGATATGACTTTGCGAGATATTCAGCGATGCGGGATTCCGCTGCGGTTCCTGCAAGTGTCATTGAAAGGGATTCTTCCTGCGCGGCAAGTCCACCTTGAACTGCCATCACCATAATGCTTGCAGAAAGAGTGAGGATGACTAGAGCCACCATGCATTCAATGAGAGTCATAGCGCGTCGCATTCCAATACCCTCGGCTCGTTTCAACATCCTCTTCACATATATATATTCAGATTGAAACGCGAATTTGCAAGGAAAAACCGAATTCTTTGCGAAATAGCCGATAAGAATGTCGAGGGCAAAAATCTTTAAAAAATCTTCAAGTTGATTTGATCCCCACATAGATAAATCCGACATTTCATTTGTTGGATAGCGAATGTCGCCGTCCTGCTCTACACCGAAGCGTGTCGTGCTTGCACGACACGCTTGAACCTGAGGAGGTTTGAAATGATTGCACGTAACATTAAGCGCGGATTCACACTGATTGAAATTCTCATCGTCGTCGTAATTCTCGGAGTCCTGGCGGCACTGGTTGTGCCCTCGGTCACGAGTGCTTTGACGGATGCGAACACGGAAGCGGCCGATGCCCGCGGAAGTCAGATTCTCACCATGATCACCCGTTACAACCAGTTCTTGCCTGGTGGCGGAACCGCCATCAGCACGGCTGACGGCGCCATCGCAGCAGCAAGTTTTGCGAAACTTGTGACGGCCGGATATTGCACATCAAGTGATGTTGAGAATCAACTGGAAGCAGATCGTGCTGCAAATTGGACGTTTGCTTCTGGCAAAGTCATCCCAACCCCATAATCGGATCGTTCAGCAATCATTCGAGCCCCCAGCGGCGGGAGCTTGATCAAGTAGAGAAGCGCGCCGCGGATAGAAAACGTTCTGTCCGCGGCACGCTCTTTTGTTGGGTGGGTTCAGTGAATCAGCCATCACTCGAGGAAAGGCAAAGTCCCCCAATGTTCAATGCGTTTAAGTCTTCGAACCAGCGGAGTTTGATTGCAGTCGAATGTGGAGCGAATGCTCTGCGTCTTCTGCAACTCGGCGGAAATGGAAGCATTCCCGTTGTCCAAGCAACCGCAATAGTGTCTGGCGCGGGGTTCGCTTCGCAACAGGCAGGCAGTGACGAAGCAACGGTCCGAAGAATCAAAGAAGCCCTGCGCTCTGGTGGATTTTCTGGAAGATCTTGCGCGCTTTCACTGCCTGCGAAATCGATCTTGACAGAATGCATCGAAATTCCTGCACTTGCAAATAACGAAATGAAAGAAAGCGTTTCATGGACTGCGGTCGATCGACTTGGTGTTGATCGTAACGATGTGATTGCGGGACATCTGCCGATTCGTGTCGGAACTCTTGGGGGTGCGAACTCTGAAGTGTTGGTGGTTGCAACTCGGCGAAATGCTGTCAATCGAACTGCAGCCTTGCTGACTGAAGCTGGACTGGAACCCCGCCGAGCTGAACTCGGCGCGCTTGCAGCAATGAGGCTTGCATGGAGTCAAATCAAGATCACGAACAATATTCCACACTTTGCATTTCTGCATTTGGAATCTGATCAAGCCACACTTGCAATACTCAATAGCAATGGACTTACATTCCATCGATCATTCGCCTGGGAGTCGAGTTCGAACTTAGATGTTCGAGCAATTCCCGTCGCAGGCGAAGAAGATGAATCGCAAGCGTGGCGATGGCGCCAGTTGGCAGAAGAAATTCTGCAATGCTTGCGCCATACTGAACGACGCGCCGGTGGTTCGTGGCCAGAGTTTGTGACCCTCAGCGGAGCGCTTGCCGAAGAACCTGGGATTGCGTACGCGATTCGTACTGTTTGTGGCGCTGAAACACGCCTGATGAATATTGAGCAGACTGTGGACTGGTCAAAAGTCAAGCGACCAAGCGGACCACTTTCTGCGTGGACTTCTCTCGTATCAATCGCCCTGCCACAGATCGCCGTGGCGGCAGTCAATAAACAACGAAAGGTCGCATGAGTGAATTCTTCGTCGATCTTCTGCCAGATGATGCACGCGCGATTTTTCGTCGGCGTGCTCAACTCAGATTGGTGAAATTAGGATCCCTGCTTGCACTCACCGTTGCAATTGGTGTAGTTGTCAATTCATTCGTCGAATTGCGCCGAGCAAAAGCCCAGCACGAAGTGATTGTTGCTCTGAGGGACAAATCAAACAAGATTGACGAACTTGTTGGACAGTCTGCCCAAGTGCGAACAATGCTTCGTAGTGAAATCGCCGCAGATGCGATGTTGCGATCACCCATCAGTACCAGCACGATCATCTCCGCCATTTCACATCTCTTGCCAAATGGAAGCTGGCTCGAATCAATGAAGGTCTCTTTAGAAGAGCAAAAGCCAGGAAAAACACCCACAGCAAATCGGCCTATTTATGTGGTCTATATGAATGGGATTGCACCCAACGCACAAGCAGTGCAAGAATTCGCCGCCGAAATTCGTAAGACTGCGCCTTTCGCAGCAGTCACAGTTCTCGAACAACGCGCCGCGCCAAAGTCCGGCGGAGGATCAGAGCAGCAATTCGTGATGCGAGCGCGCATCGATCCAACTTCAGGGGAAACAGAAGCACGAAAACAAAATCATTCTGAAAACCAAATCGCTTCGGCGCAAACTCAAGTTGCTCGCGGAGGATCGACACGATGAAGATCTCCTCTTTCTGGGTATGGGCGATTGTGCCGACCACCATCAGTGCGACCATCATTTGTCTATTTGCAATTCCAAATTTTCGGGATGCAGGAGTCATGCGTGCGGACAGCAAAAATGTAACAAAGGCAACTGACGAATATCTGATGCAACGGGATGAATACGAAAGCCTTCAATTGGAAGTGAAATCTTTGCAATTACGCTGTGATGAAAATGGCCACACTATTCGAACGGATTCCAACGACAGCAAACTCGTTTCATCTATGACTCGGCCAATCGATGGCACAGAAGTCCTCGATCAATCGATTCGCATTGGGGAACGCGAAGTGCTGAGTGTGCGCCCTGCTGGCCTTGCACTCGACCGTCGCAACGTTGAAATGCAGATGACGGGATCGTTCGACGCGGTGTTCAACACGGTGCGAAAAGCAGAGCAAGAAGCTGGATTGTCACGCGTGCGCTCTATTGACATTCACCGCGAAGGACTGCAAGTGCAGGCGACTGTCGGCATTGATGAATACTTTCACGCTTCTGAGGGCAAACCACAATGACATTTGCCAATCGATGGAGTGCATTCGCCGCTCGACTGGGAACTTCACCCCGTCAACTTGCGATCTTGTTGGCGTCTGCAGTGATTGCGATCGGCATCTTCGGTGGAAAGTTGTTCTTCGCACCAAAATCCGCGGCGGCTGCGATTGCTCAACCAGCGCCTGTTACAAAACTTCTAGAACCTGCCGCGGTCGTCATCCCAGAAATTTTCATGCAAGCAATACCTCATTGGAACCTCGCTGTAATCCCAGCTCGAAGTCCATTTACTTCCCCTGCGGACCTGAAACCTCCAGTTGATGCATCTGCATCAGTTGCAAACACGCCTGCTGCAATCCAATCAACCCTTGTCTTACAAGCCACGCTGGATCGAACCTTCGCGATCGTCAATGGAAAAACTCTTCGCGTCGGGCAAACATGGAAAGACTCAAAAAATGGAAATACTTTCCAACTTCTTGAAGTTGGCGAACGTGACGCCCGATTCTCGGTTGGGAATCAGGTCATAGAACTCTCACTTGATCATTGATAAATCCAAAGGACAATCCAATGAGCAATTTCAATCATCCAGTTTCAATCTCGCTTGGTCAAGTCCTTATGGAATCTGGACTACTGACCGCAGAGCATTTGCGCGATGCGCTGCTTGCTCAGTCGGCGGATTCGCAGCGCAAGATGCTTGGAGAAATTTTGGTCGAGCGCGGATTCGTGACGCAAGACCAATTGCTTCGTGCGCTTGCGCGGGCAAAGGGCTTGGAATTCATCGAACATCCAGCCGAAGTCGCCGATCCTGGAGTTCGTGCATTGGTTCCGGAGGCAATTCGCAACGAAAATATGGTTCTGCCACTATCGCTCACCGAAGGCGAACTGGTCGTTTGCACTGCAAATCCGGATGACTTTGTAGTCACCGAACATCTTGCCAGAATGACTGGATTTCGTATTCGTGTGACAGTCAGCACGCCAGCCGCGCTTGAAGTCGCGTTTGCAATTCCAACTCCAGAAGTGGAAGCCGCAGCCGATCGATCTGGCGAACAATCACAGGAAATTGTCGCCGAGATTCTTGACAACCTCGATGATGTTGTCGGATCTGTCTCTGAACCACAGATGGCAGAGATGTCTGGCAGTGCAGACGAAGCATCCAGCGGTCCCGTTGTGCGCTTGGTGAATCACATCATTGCTTGCGCCGTCGCCGAAGGCGCGTCGGATATTCATATTGAACCTGACGATGGACAATTACGAGTGAGATTGCGCGTTGACGGCGTGCTGCATGTGCGCATCAAACCACCTCACAGAATGCACTCGGCAATAGCAAGCCGCGTGAAAATTATGGCTCGCTTGGATATTTCAGAGCGACGCGTCCCGCAAGACGGGGAAATCAGCGTGCGAGTGAATGGTCGGCCAATCGACCTGCGCGTTTCCACATTGCCTGGAAAGTTTGGTGAAAAAGTCGTCATGCGAGTGATCGATGTTGGCGGCACCCGTATCGGCTTGGACAAACTGGGCTTTCGCCCATCAACTGAAGCGACTTTTCGCAAAGTGATCGACGAACCACATGGCGTCGTGTTGGTCACTGGCCCAACCGGCAGCGGAAAATCGACAACTCTCTATTCGGTTCTTTCTGGATTCGATACTGAAAGCTTGAATGTTTCCACTGTCGAAGATCCTGTCGAAAGCAACTTACCCGGCGTGCATCAAACACAAATGAATATCAAAGCGGGACTCACATTTTCTGGCGCGCTTCGATCGCTCCTTCGACAAGATCCCGACATCATCATGGTTGGAGAAATTCGCGACGGAGAAACCGCCCAGACCGCTGTGCAGGCCGCGCTCACTGGCCATTTGGTTCTCTCGACTTTGCATACAAATGATGCTCCTAGTGCAGTCACTCGACTGACCAACCTTGGCGTAGAGCCTTTTCTGGTCGCCGCAAGCCTTCGTGGCGTGCTCGCGCAGAGATTGGTGCGTAAGACATGTTCACACTGTCGGACCACATATAACCCCGATGCGCACGAAATAGCCAGCATGGGCAAGTATTCGGATGGTGTGCAGGAATTGACCAAAGGAATTGGTTGCAGAAAGTGCCACGACCGCGGCTATTCAGGACGAATTGGCCTCTATGAATTGTTGGTTCCAAACAACCAAATTTTGGATGCAATTTCAGCAAAACTTGATCTAAATGCAATACGTGATTTGCTTTCGAAGCAAGGATTTGAAACCTTATGGGATGACGGCATTCTCAAAGTGCTCGCTGGATCGACAACTTTGGAGGAAGTACATGGCGCATGCCGTCGCTGAACAAGTTCTGACCCCCCGCTTCGAATGGCGCGCTCGTCGAGCGGATGGCGCGCCAGAGCGAGGCATTATGGAAGCCGCAAATTATGCGGGAGTTGTTCGCGAACTTCACAGACAAGGCTTCGCAGTTGTTTCGATTGCGCTCACGGATATTGATGCGAAGCCGATTGCGCGCGCCAACCATAATGATCGATCGCTCAGTTCACGCTTCAGTAAAGATGAAGTTCTCTCATTGTGCACTCAACTTTCTGTGATGATGAAGACTGGAGTTTCGCTGATTGAAGGTCTTGAAACATACGCCGCGCAAACTCCAAGCAAGGAAGCGGCATCGGTCATTCGCCGCATTCGTGACGATGTTTGTGAAGGCGAAGATCTCTCCGCTGCGATGGCCAAATGGCCGCGGATTTTTCCGACGGTCATGATTGCCTTGCTCCAAGCAGCTGAAGCGACTGGAATGCTGGACCAAATGCTTGCGAGAATCTCGAAGGATCTTTCCAAGCAACGTAAATTCACACGACAAGTGAAAGGGGCGATGGCATATCCGGGCATCATGCTGCTCGTTGCAATTGCTGCAGTCACGATCATCATGACGTTTGTCCTGCCGAAGTTCAAGCCGCTCTTTTCCGCGCAAGGCGACAACTTGCCTGTCATCACTCGATATCTCATGGCGGTCGCCGACAGCCTGCAGAATAATGGAGTGATTTGGATCATCACCATCAGCGCGGTGATCTTTGGTTTCGTGTTCTGGGCGAAATCAACTGCTGGTCGGCTTGCGCTTGATTGGCTGCGAATGAACACGCCAATCGTCAAGAAAATGTTTCAACAGTTGTACACGGTTCGTTTCGCCAGCACGATGGGCACACTGCTCGCAGCGGGAGTCAGCTTGCTTGATGTCATCCGCATCTTGCGAACTGTCACTGGAAACACTTTGTACAACCAATTGTGGGATGAGCTGGAAGAGCGCGTGAACCGTGGGCAGGATATGTCCACTGCTTTCCTGAAGTCACCACTTGTTCCGCGTCCCGTCTCGGCGATGATCAATGCCGGCGAGCGAAGCGGGCGATTGTCTGAAACTCTTGAACATGCAGCACAATTTTCGGAAGAAGAGCTTGACTCCGCCATCAAGATGTCGACAAGCTTGATCGAGCCGATCATGATTCTTGGTATGGGTGTGGTTGTTGGTGGTATTGCAGCGGCAATGTTGTTGCCAATCTTTGGATTGAGTAAGTCACTTCATCACTAAGTTGTATGGGGGTCTTCGTGACTCGCCAGGACGTTCGCGTAACTGGCAAGCTTAGGGAACAGTGACGGTCGCGGCGGGGTCGAGGCGCACACGCATCTGAAGAGGTGCGGTGCGCCCACCCCGTGGCGCAGCGGAAATCGATTCCGTGTGCTTTTGAAAACCACTCTTGGAAATAATGATCATTGCATTCTGACTATTTTGCTTCCAAGCAATGATTGAGCGAAGAGGGGTGACTCCAACATCCAGCCCATCGATTGTTACATTCGCGCCTGATGGATCGGATTCAATCAAAATCGCCTCGGAGATAGCAGGCAATTCGTCTTGTTGTGCGGATGAAAATCCGGAAGACTTTATAATTTTACGCCACTGATCCACCAACCATTGCGGCTTGATTGTGTCTGTTGCGACAAGTGCAACGATCGCCACGAGCAATACCGAAAGCGTCGGAACAAGCCAGCCACTTGATCGTCTGATCGTGTCAGGTTCCAGACTATGCGGCTGTTTTTTCCCTTGAATTGAACGATTTTTGACTGCAGTGGCTGGCTCCTTGGAGAACTCCGCAACAGGGTTAGATATTGGTTCTCCACGCAACCAACTACGCAGTTTTATGCCAAGTTCGCGCGCATCTGCAAATCGCTCGCTGCGCTCCCGGCGCAGGCACTTGGCGACGATTCCCGAAAGTTCTTCATCGACCTCGGATAACGTTGATCGAATATCTGGCGCATCAATATCACACACGATGCGCGCAGCTTCGTGAACGGAAAGTGCTCGAACGTCATGCGGATATGTTCCGGAAATCAATTCGAAGAGAACGACGCCAAGCGCATAGACATCCGCTCGCTGATCAATCTTGCGTGGATCGCCGGCGAATTGTTCTGGACTCATGTACTGCATCGTTCCGACGAGTTGGCCAGTTTGCGTTTGTATTGCTGTCATCTCAGAATCATTTCCAAGACATCGCGCAACACCAAAGTCAATGACCTTTGGAGATCCATCCACCGCAACCAAAATATTCGCAGGCTTCAAGTCGCGGTGAACGATTCCCATTCGGTGAGCATGACCAATCGCATCGCTGATCTGCGCAACAATGCCGAGCCTTTCGCGCAGATCGAGGTGCTTGGCGTCGCACCACATGACAAGTTCCTTTGCATTTGCGATGTATTCCATCGCAAACCACGGAACAGCTCCCTCGCCATCGTCATACATCCCGCTTGCATAAAAAGATGCGATTGCAGGATGATGGAGTTTCTTCATCACTTCTGCTTCACGAGCGAATCGTTGGATCGCGATCTGACTCGTCACTGCTCGACCAAGGACTTTCATTGCGACTTCGCGAGTTGCGTCCGTTGTGCTGCGTGCGAAATAAACCCGCCCCATACCCCCACTGCCAATCAATTTTTCGATGCGGTACTCACCCAGAATTTGATTCAAGAGCCCATCAGCAAGACGACTTGGAGTTTCTGCCGGCAGATGTTCTGCGTGCGTCAGATGTGCGCTGTGCTCAGTGAGCAAGCGCTTGACTTCCGCGAGGACTTGCTCATCAATAGTTTGCGTAGCGACCCATGAGGCGGGATCGGGTGTTCCGCCACGAATAGCTTCTTCGAAGAGTCGCTGCGCTTGAGCACGCTGCGCGGGATTCATAGGTGCAAGAATAGCCCAATGTGTATTCTGTGCAGCGTGAAAGTCTTATTGATCATCGTGGGTGCGATGGGCGCCCTCCTCTTCGCACGAGCAGCCAAGTTTGGTCCGATGGAGAGCGAACCGCTCAGTGTGATCATTGCATGGGCGATTTCGATCGCTGCACTCATCAGCGCAGTCTGGCTGGCAAAGCTGAAGTTTGCTGCGTGGGCAGCGATTTTCGGCGCGATGGCGGTTGTTATGAATGTGATCGCACCAATTCACTTGCAGCCAAATTGGATCGTGCCGATGAACATCGCGTGCGGAGTTTTGTGCGCAGCGTGCGTGGTGCGGAACTGGGAGTAACAGTCCAAGACTGGGAGTAACAGTCCAAGACTGGGAGTAACAGTCCAAGACTG